>ERZ1026862.318-NODE-318-length-31797-cov-43.769044_pt1 | contig 31797 bp, 26 predicted proteins | sample MGYA00380161_ERZ1026862 | MGnify/ENA primary metagenome ERZ1026862 (study PRJEB33269, sample SAMEA4719797) | human gut metagenome | biome: human-associated habitat; feature: organic feature; material: feces | place: Cameroon | collected 2013-10 ... | reverse complement strand
TATCAAATCTTTTTTTGTCAAAGGACATGGCTTTCTTTTTGTTGTCCCAAAAGTAAACTTTGGATTCATTAGCCATATTTTTGACATTCCCTGTTGCAACAGCTTTTAAAAGCTTTGGATAATTGCTAACCAACGGACCTGTTTGATACCTTATATCTGCTAATCCTTCTTTTATTTGTGGACTGACAGTATCAGGAAACTGCGTCACGGTCTTTAAGGCTTTATCTACTTGAGCAAATGTATTTTTTGCTCGCTGCATAACTTCTGCATTCATCTCTGTTGGGGTAAAACCTCGTGCGGCTCGTTTATTGAAAGCATCTGTTTGTTTGGCTTTATCTATACCTGGACCTATATCCCAATTTCCGTTAGTGGTTTGGTAATAGTAGTACTTGCCATTTGTGAATCCTTTATTTTCTGGATTCTCTCGCATCCATAAGTTTTTTATAAAATTATGGATGTTTGGGGCAGGCTTAGACTATGGAATCTTTTTACCATCTTTGGTATATAGAAAAGTCTGTCCCTTTACTGAGGCGAGACCACTAAAGGGCTTGTTGGTAGCTATATTCCACCACTATCCCTGTTTCTTTTTTAATATTGTTTGTTTACTCTTTTCCATGGTTCTTTTTTATAGTCTTTTTTATTCATCTCTATTTTGTTTGCTTCTGCATCTATATAGTTTATTCTTGCTGAATCAGGTCCAATCCATTTTTGACTGATAGAGTCGTACCTGTTGTTATCTAACCAATTCTCAGCGTTGGAGACTATTTCGTAATGTCCAATACCAAGGAAGTTTTGTAGCGAATACCATTGACGACAACTCGTTAGGATGCTGACCGCTACTATTGAAATGAAAAAAAACTTCTTCATTTTAAAAATTTTATTGATATAAAAGTAATCTGTTAAGTGTATGCTCTTCCTAAAAGAAGAACAAATCATCTAATATGGAAATCAAGTTTGCTGTTTTGGTTCTCGCAAAAACTTGCATGTAGTTTTTTCATGCATGGCTACATAGACCATGACCAAGAACAACCTATCGGATGCTGTTGGCTTTACACGTTTGCAAAGTTATTCATTTTATTTTGAATAACCAAATTTTTCTTTCTTTTTTTATGAATAATCCTAAAGAACTTGATTCCGAAACCGGACATTTGCATGGTATTGGAGAAAGGGTAGATTTAAGCAGATTCATGAATGGTACAACCATCAAGGATTTGATGCTGTAGATGGTGATGATTTCATACACATAAGCGAGTATTTGGTACAATCCACGGATGGATAGCATCATTACTTGCTTATTTTTTTCTACTTTTGCACTATTATGAAGAAGTTATTGATTATATTGGGAATACTGGTTCTGCTTGTCATCGGTGTTCTTTTCGTTCCACCTATTTATAATAGGTTCACAAAACCGTTTTTTAAGAATACGGTGGATGCTAAAGAGTGGTATCATCAGGTGGATTGTGAGAACCTGACGCAAGTAAGAGATTATTGCGACAGACGAGGATACAGTACGGATTACTATATCCTAGTGGATTTCTCCAAACCATCTGGCAAGAAGAGGTTCTTTATCTATGACTTGCAGCGTGGCAAAAGAGTAATGAGCAGCTATTGCATGCATGGAAGTGGTAAGGGAAATACAGCAGCCCAACCAAAGTTCAGCAATAACCCTGGAAGTGGATGCACGAGTCTTGGAAGATATGTCATGATAGGAAAGGGGGGAATGAAGTTCAAGAACTGCGTTCGCCTTCGAGGGCTCGACAAGAGCAATTATCTGGCAGAAGCCCGTGGCATCCTGATCCATTCTGCTGGCAAGGTGACAAGATTCTCCGGTGAGAAGGAGTATATTCCGCTGGGAACAGAGAGCCGTGGCTGCTTTACTGTATCAAGGAGCTGCGTGGAGAAAGTGATGCAGATATACAAGGAATCTTCTAGGAGAAGACCGGTATTGATTTATGCAAAATACAAATAAATTCTATCATCCAGCACTCTATCGTGCCTTGAATATAATCCAAGGCACGATTTTCTGATATTTCTTATAAGGATGCTGGGTATCATCGCCTATATTATGCGGTTTGCCGTCGGGGGTGCGATAGAAACTGTGGCACTTGCCACCGGTGATGTAGATAGCATCGGCGAAACCGTATTCGCGCAGGGCATCGGCGAAATCCCAGAGGGTTTCGGGATGGCGGGTCTCTATATAATATAGGTGGTCGTCGGAAGTTCTTGCCAAGGCACGGCGCTCCACCTTGCCGTGAAGTTGGAACTTGGCTGGTAATACTCCATCTGATACCAAAATAAACTGGCGGAAGAAACTGCCGCCCCGTTCCTCTACATAATCCTTCACCTTGTCGCTTCTCGAAATTCCCAGCACGATGTTGCCATTCGCCATCGCACAATAGCCCAGGCGGGAAACATCCGATGCCAGTTCCTTGCCGTTCATCACCAGACTGCCCAGATATTCGTTGGTGCTGGTGTGGTCGGCACTTCGGCTGTACATCCATACACTCATGTCGGTGGTATCAGGTTCTACCAGTGAAATCTCGGCTTGCAGATTTTCCAGGCGATACATGTTGAGCGCTACGCCCAGGATGGAATCGGAAGACAGCGTGATGGTAGGCTTGCCGCCTTTGTGACGGGCAGCCAGTTTCTGAATGTTCTCCTCGGGCGTTACCGATACAGGTACACCTATATTATAATAGTAATTATAGAGTCGCCATCCGCCCAAGACCATGATGCAAAGGGTGATGGATACGAGCACACCTATGATAATGTCTCTCCATTTGTGTGGCCACTGTATGGATGCAGGTCTTTCTACTATCACGTTGGAGTCATCATCCACGAAGATAATGCCTTTCTTTGTTGGAAATTTCTTTCTCATGCTTCGCCTCCTTCCTTTTCTAATTTGTCTTTCAGTTCCTTGAGGGCCTCTTTTGATGCCTTGATATGGATGTCATCGTATAGGTTGCTGCTTGCCAAAATGAGCTTTTGAAGTCCTGGATTTACTTTGAAGATATAGTCTTTGTTGACGATGAGACTTTTGCCAACTCGATGAAAGGGACAATAAGTGAACTTTTCTAATTTGTCCATCAGACCATGCAGTTGGTAAGTTACGTTCTCCGCTTTGCCATTGGATAGGTATATGTCGGAGTAGTTTCCATCACCTTTGATGAAAACAATGTCCTCGGAAGCAATCCTAATGATTTCGGTGCTATTTGTCAGCGTCAGATATTCCATATGATATTTTTGCAATTTACAGACAAAGATAATACAAACGAGCGCAATGAAAGCTAGTTTTCAAATTGTCGAGTGCAGCTTAACTTCTGCAAAGTTACGAGTTTTTATCAAATTACCAAAGTTTTGTGCAGGTTTTTTCCTCCTTTGAATCTTTCATGCAAAATAACGACAGAGCATTCTCGTCAAAAACCGCGTTCCTACCATGCTCATCAAGCGGTCCCTCGGGGAACACGTGATGGGGAGCTGGTGAACAAGAGACGGGCAACGAGGGATCACGAGGCGGGCAACGAGTGCCCAAACCGAGAACCACAATTTGGGCAATATAAAAAAAGTTGAAATATATAAACAACAAGGGTGAGTCAAGAGTCAAAGACTTTTGATTCACCCTTTATCTTTATTATAAAATGATTTCCAACAGACTAATCTAATCCCACAGACACTTGTCCAATTCTGCACAAATAGCGGCTTTCTGTAAATGCTGACCAATAAAGACAATCTTAATCATACGGTCGCCAACCTCAGGATCCCATTCCTTTCGAAGTTGTTCTTCTCGCTGAAGAAGCTCTTCCAACTGATCCTTAGGCATTGTAGCCAACCATTGTCCAGCCTGCTTAACAGTTTTCTGCTTACCAGCCTGTTCAAAGACATAACACATATCTTTTTCGTCAGCAAAATAGCAGATACCTTTAGCTCTTACAACATCGCGAGGCCATTTTCTGGCGACAAACTCATCAAACAAACTCAAGTCGAATGGCTTACGGCTGTAATAAACGAATGTTCCAATGCCATACTCTTCAGCTTCACCTTCCTCATGGTCGTGATCATGATGGTGGTGATGCTCGTGACCATGGTGATGTTCATGCTCGTCTTCATGATGGTGGTGATGATGCTCATGCTCGTCGTGATCATCTTCATCATGATGATGTTCATCTTCTTCTTTCCCATTACGCTCAGCTTCGATTTCCTGTATCCAACCAGCAGAAGTAGCAACAGTATTCCAATCAAACTTTTTAGTATTGACGATTTTATCCAAATCTACATCACCATAATTGCATTCAAAGATTTCTGCCTTAGGTTGGATAGCACGAATGATCTGTTTCAGTTTCTCCAACTCCTTTGGTTCAACCTCAGCAGCCTTATTCAAAAGGATGATATTACAGAACTCGATTTGCTGAATAACCAATGAAGCCAAATCCTCCTCATCGATATTATCCTTCATCAAGTCATCGCCATTAGCAAATTCATCTTTCATACGGAGAGCATCCACTACCGTAACGATACTATCGAGACGGAGCACACCATTCTTGATATATTCTGGACCTAAAGAAGGAATAGAACAAATGGTCTGGGCAATAGGAGCAGGTTCGCAGATTCCACTGGCCTCGATTACGATATAGTCGAATTTCTTCATATCAGCAATCTCTTTCAGCTGCTCAACCAAGTCCATTTTCAAAGTACAGCAGATACAACCATTCTGAAGTGCAACAAGAGAATCATCTTTCTGACCTACAACACCACCTTTTTCAATCAAGGCTGCATCAATATTTACTTCGCCAATATCATTTACGATAACAGCGAATTTAATACCCTTTTTATTTCCCAATATTCTATTGAGCAATGTGGTTTTACCGCTGCCAAGATAACCTGTCAGCAATAATACTGGTAATTCCTTTGTTTTCATTCTTATATAATTTAAATTTCTTGTCATATAAACAACAAATAGTGTGCCACTAAATATAAAAAACCGGAGACCTTGGCTTTTCATGCCAAAAAGTCTCCGGTTTTAACTTAAATTTATTTTAGAAAATTTTGATTACTCTTATTTTCTGAAATTTTCAAGACCTCTGTTCAAGAAATCCAAATATGCAGGAACATCTTCCTTATAGCTGAAAGAAGCGGTAAGAGGATTACCCTCATCATCTACTGCCACATAGAAAGGCTGCGCATTGGCACCAAACTTACTTGCCTGCAAGTAACTCCATTTATCTCCAACAGTTCTTAAAGTCCTCTTCTCTCCGTTGAAAGTAACTTCCATCGGTTCTGGAAGAGGAGTCTTATCATCCACATAAAGAGAAATCAGAACATAATCCTTGGACAACTTATCTGCCACAGAAGGATCAGTCCAAACAGCAGCCTCCATCTTACGGCAGTTAACACAACCAAATCCGGTAAAGTCGATCAAAACAGGTTTTCCAGACGCCTTAGCAGCAGCCATACCTAATTCATAATCCTTATATGCAGGCTCTACAGTCTTTGTATTGAGATTGAAATCCTGTGTGTTGACAGGTGGAGCAAAAGCACTTACTGCCTTACATGGAGCACCCCAGAGGCCAGGAATCATATAGATGGCAAATGCAAGAGAGCAAAGACCGAGCATGATGCAAGGAACAGGCATTGGCTTATTGATATCGCCACCGATAGCATCTACCTGGAACTTAAGTTTACCGATAAGATACAATCCTAATGCTGCAAAAATAACAATCCACAAGCACAAGAACACCTCACGGTCAAGAATATGCCAACCATAAGCGAGATCGGCTACAGAGAGGAACTTCAAAGAGAATGCCAACTCTACGAAACCAAGCACAACCTTGATAGTCTCCATCCAAGAACCTGACTTTGGAGCAGACTTCAACCATGATGGGAACAATGCAAACAAGGTAAATGGCAAAGCAAGAGCAATGGCAAAACCGAACATACCGATGGTTGGAGCCAACCAATCACCTGATGTTACAGTCTGAACCAAAAGCAAACCGATAATAGGAGCAGTACAAGAGAATGATACCAATACAAGTGTAAATGCCATCAGGAAGATAGAAATCAGACCTGTAGTATTGGAAGCCTTGTTGTCAACAGCATTTCCCCAACGGTCTGGCAACTTAATTTCAAACCAACCGAAGAAAGAGAAAGCAAAGACTGCCAGCATCAGGAACAATATAATATTGAACACAGCACTTGTTGACAATTCATTGAGCTTACTTGGACCAAAGATGGCAGTAATAATCAAGCCAAGAGCGAGATAAATGACAACAATAGACAAGCCATAAGTAACCGCATCACGAATACCTTTCTTCTTGTCATTCTTTGCTCTTTTCAGGAAGAAACTTACCGTCATAGGAATAATAGGCCAGATACACGGCATAACAAGTGCCAGCAATCCACCTACTAACCCCATGATGAAAATATAGAAAAGTGAATGATTTGCGATATCATTATTGCCTCCAAAAGCCTGAAGTTCTTTCACTACCGGTTTCCAGAGTTCCTTAGCATCCATAGTCTGAAGAGTAGAGGAAAGAGCAGCAGAATCCAAAGCCTGGGTGCTATCTACAGCATTTGCATTCAACTTAGCCAGAGAATCAGCCTTTGCCTTAGCCAGCGCAGCTGGATCTAATTGATCCTCTTTCTGTGCCTTTTCCTCCTTGGCAGCTTTGCTATCTACAGCAGGAGACTTACCACTTCCCTTGAAGGTTGCTTCACTTGGAGGCATACAGTTCTGATCGTTGCATGCGCCATATTCTACATATACGTCAATATGGTAATCAGGCTTTGTGAATTTGATTTTCTGAACGAAAGTAACGCTTCCCTCAAAGTAGCGCAATTTCATACCAAAAAGATTATCAAACTTGGAAATTTCATTGCCTCGTGGCTGCAACTTTCCTACAGCTTCAGCACCATCCATCTTATTGACATTGAAGGATGCTGAAATAGGTCCATCACCACCTAAGCCTGTTGAATAAACGTGCCAACCTGGTTGAATCTTACCAGTAAACACAATCTCTGCCTCAGGCGTACCATTTGTTTTCAATGAACTGGTAAATTTTACCGGATTCATCATCTGAGCTTGCGCAAACAGTACTACCATGAGTAACTGAAGAATTACTAATGCTTTTTTCATATTTTTCTGTCTGTTTATTATTTACACTGCAAAGATAGACAAAATAGTTAATATTCTTGCATAAAATATAATATAATATGCAATATCTAACATTATTTTTAAAATTGAGTTTAACTTAATACGTATCCATAGGAAGAAAAGGGTACTCTGACAAGCAAGTTTTAAGAGAAATTAAACATTTACTTGTCAGAGATTATCAATTACATTATTTACAAAGAGTCTTATAAGGACATAATTCACAGCGTTCTTTTTTCTCTGTAGGAGCAAATTGCGAATTCGGATCAAATATATCTGAAATCAGATGATTTAAACCTGCGAAGAATTTCTCCTTATAAGGCGAAACGTCTGAAATGTATTCTTTTCCAAACTTCAATGTTGGCTCATAACCGCTTGCTCCAGATTGCTGAATAAACAAGAGACCAGGGCTTACTGACTCATTGGCAGGATTGAGTTTCTTGCTCTGCTTGACAATATACGAATACAACATAGCCTGCAGATAATAATCTGTATGTTTGTCAAGTTCATTTGGATCAAACAGACTCTCCACAACTTTAGGTAAAGAAGAAGGAATACGTCCCGTTTTATAATCTATCACCCTGATACGTTCACCAAGAATACTATGATCAGAACTTTCAGAAGCCGAAACTTCATCAAGTCTGTCTATGAATCCGCCCAATCTCAAATTCTTTGTACCAGAAGGAGTAGAGAATTCAAAAGTTTTTTCTACCTTTATCTCCAAACCTTTGATAGTAAAAGGAGCCAGTTTTATATCAATATACAGCAATTGTTTCAAATAATTGGTAATTACTTCACGATTGATCAGCTGTAAACCATTATATTGAGGAGACTTTTTCTGATCCTTGATTTTGAACAGTTCTTCCTTAAAAGCCAGATCGACCAGTCTGTAAAGCAAGCTCTCATCTTTTATCGCATTCTGAATATCTCCTTTGTTAATAACGATAGGTCTGATCAGGGATTTTTCCCCATCAGTTCCAATCTTAATATCAGAACTACTTGCGAATTTCAAATAAAACAACTGAGCTGCTCTATGGAAAATATTTCCAAACATTCTATTGTCCATTTCATCCTCCAGTTCTTCCGGCTCTCGAATACTTAAAATATATTTATAATAGAAGCTCTTAGCGCATCTCAGGTAAGTATTGAGGAAAGTAGGAGTTATCAGACGAGGCTTATCTAAGATTTCCATCATCTGAGGTGTTTTAACTATAACTTCCGCTTTATGAGTTTCAACATTTTGACCAGAGACTATCGTTTTGCGACTTATCACGTGTTTACTTTCCACCAAGAGTTGGAGCATGAAACGGCTCATTTCACCGGTATGTCCTTCATCTGTAGAACTGTTGTAGCAAAGAGTTACATCCTGTGCTCTTTGAATAAGTCGGTAAAAATAATAGGCAAAAATAGCCACTTTATTATCGATAGTAGTCAGACCATGAGCCTTACGGATGGAGTAGGGAATAAACGAAGAATCATTGACACCTTTCGGCAAATTACCTTCGTTACATGACAACACGAGAATATGGTCGAAGTCCAAATTTCTGGTTTCCAATACACCCATAATTTGAACTCCGATGACCGGTTCTCCATGAAAAGGCACATTTGTGTTTTGGAAAAGTTGCTGAATAAGACGTTGCAGGGTCATTATGTCGATATCCAAATCGCCAGATTCAACCAAACATTTCAATCTATTAATTAAGGTATAAGTTCTGAAAAGAGATTCTTGAAACAAGGAATCCTCCCCATCATTTGCATGAGAACCTATAAGTCTGAGAATGTTAACCAGATAACCGACCAAAGCCAGGCATCTATTTTCAGAGGCTTCCAAATCGGCAAACATCATATTCATACCTTCATCTTCCTCTGCACACAGTACATCCCTGTCAAGAAAGTAAAGTTTCTGTTCTTCTATTTTATGGAGAAGATCCTGATAATTTGAGCTGATATACTTAGCATAAGGATGGCGTAATGCCTTGACCACATAATGCAGACGAAAAGCGGTAGAACCCTTGACACTTCCTATCGTCTGAAGATTGATTAATTGCATGATCAGACTGAAAAAAGGAGTCTGCTTAAGCGGATAGCCTAAGGTAATATTCACATGACTGTCAATTTCTGTAGGCAAGGAATGAATCACGGTAGAAAGCAAGTTTTCATCAGCTAACACGATAGCAGTTTTGCGGCCAGTCTGATAGCGTGGAACCAGATTTCCATGTTCATCCTCCACCTTTTCCATCAACCAATCATTTACGTATCTTGCCTGGATATTCTCAGTTGCAGCATTGATATACGTAATCTTCTTTTTGGAGTTCAGATTATTATAGATACCGTTTTGAAGCGAAGGTTCAGACAACTTGTTGCCGAAAAGTTTCAGATATTGATTGATATAGACACCCGCTTCATTTTTATTCTGACCAACATAATATTTGTCATAATCCCAGTAAAAATGACAAGAAGCATCCTGCTTGATACGCCTATAAAGGGCAGTTTCTACTTGCTGCATCATGTTGAATCCCACAAACAAGTAGGTATCATAACGCAGGTTCAAAGTGTCAGCCTCAATCACATGGCGGTATAAAGCGCCTTCATAGGCAAGTCCCTGACTTGCCAATCGTTGATTGAAATCCGTATAAATATCATACAAATGATTCCACAAAGCCATGAAACGGCGTTTTAATTCTGTGTTCTGAGTATCCTTGAAATTACCAAAGAATTTCTTCAGAATTCTTCTCTTATCTTCATCAAGATAACTGTCATCATCCAATTCATGAAGATCAGCAATATTGATAAAAATCTTCCTTGCATCACCAAGATTTTTATCCAGGTCATCAAAATCAGCCAACAGAAGTTGCCCCCAACCATAAAAATGATCGAGCGTTTCATCAACCCCCGTGCATTTCACAAACGACTTGTGCAAATCACAGATTAGTTTGATCGGGTCTGCCAGTTGTAAAGAAGTATTCTGGAGAAACATATCACTAATTGTCATGTAATTAGGGCTCCAAAATGGTTTCTGTACGATTTTCATCAGCTCTTCATTTAAGAAAAGGCTGGCACGTTTATTTGGGAAAACGACCATGATGCGACTTAAGTCAGTACCATAATCTCTAATGATATCTTCAGCAACGTATTTTAGAAATGATTTCATTGTATATTTCAAACAAAATTATTAAACAAATTAATCTTCAAGAACAACATTCTCCACCTTATTAGGATAAACGTACCACAGATAGCCCTTGACGCAGGAATATCCCATACCCTTGAGTTGAGACATATATTGCCTTACCTGATCATGATATTCTGCATGAGGTTTACCGAACTTGAAGTCAATCACGATAATCTCGTTTTCTCCTACAAGAACACGGTCCGGACGATCCTTACAAACCTTTCCATCCTTATCCAAATAGAGGATACTGGTTTCGTTCAGTACTTTCCATTTATCAGAGAACCACTCACTGACAAGCGGACTATTCAGTCGAGCACGCAACATTTTTTCGATTTTTTCCTTCGAAATATTTTCATCATAAAGCACACCATCAAGTTCAAGTTGCTTCAACACTGACTCAACATCATCCTTTGTCTTTATCTTTGAAAACAATTCATGAAGAACCGTTCCGATTTTGATATAGAACTTCTGCTGTTCCTCGGACTCATCACCATGCATAAAGAATTCACTCTGCAGGCTTGGTTTAAAGGAATATAAATCAGACTTCACTTTTATCCGAATAGGCAAGTCTGCAGATTTTTGCATAAAAACATTCTTATTTTCGGCAAACGCCTCCTCTTTGGAAGAAGCATCTATCTCTCCATATTCGAAGTAAACATCATCGGTTTTCTTGTCAGTTCCATTTCCTTGAAATTCGAGAGTCTGTTCCTCATACTGGCCAGAAGCATTCTGGGCATTCAATGTATTGTAAACAGCTTCCAGACTATCTTCGATGATAAAACTTCTCTGCGTAGCAGCACCTCGCTTACCATATACAAACAGATTTTTACCAGCTCGCGTGAATCCTACATATAGCAAATTCAAATTATCAACCATATTCTGCAAATGTTCCTGATAGTAATCTTTCTCATAAATACTACCAACCATTTTCTTTGCAGAAAAATCGACAGGCACCAAAGGAAGTTCGTTGAATGGTGCAACCTGAGGCGTACACCAAATCGTATCAGTCTTCTCTAACGCCCAATCACAGAAAGGCATGATGACATTGTCAAACTCCAGACCTTTACTTTTATGAATGGACAAAAGCCTGATTCCGTCAGCCTTATCACTATGAATGCTTTTAGAGTGAATATTCTCATCCCATTCATTCAAGAAATCATCTATATCACCACCATTATCTGAGAGATAAGAAGCCAACTGATCATAGAATGCACTTACGTATGAACTTTGTTGAGAGAGCGTTTCTATTTCTCCCAATTTAAAGTAAGTGTAGAGGGACTCTGTCAAATCCAAAAGCGGCTTTTGCAAATAAAGTTCTCTTTCTTCCAAGAATTTTTCTGCTATTTGCTTGTTTTTCAGATATTTCATGCAGAACTTCATCAAGCCGGCCTTAGCTATATCATCATTCGGATGAGCCAGACACCGAAGAGCAGTAACCATCACATTCACGGCCTGAGAGGCATCCAGTCTGAAAGCCTCATCAGAAACCAAAGGCAATGGAGTCGCACTATTAGCCATCAGATAATCAGCAATATTCTGTATGGTCTTATTGCTTCTCACCAATATGGCAATATTCTTATATTTTACTCCCGCCTCTACAAGTTCGTTGATGGTATCTAAAATCATACCCATCATCTTGTCCTGATAGTTTTCAGAATTCTCATCTTCTTTGATACCCTTCTGTCCCAAGAGATTAATCCTCACATAGCCACATGCAGTTTTTTTCTGAGGCACACGTTGCCTTACATCACTATAAGCCTTCTTGAGTTGAGCTGCACTGGAGCCATCAGAGTCAGAGTCAGAACCAGAGTCAGAGAAAGTATGAGGTAAATCTTTATCCGTTATGGCCTGATATTCTTTTTCTGCAGCAGCTTCGAAGAATGCGTTATTGAAATCTACGATATTCCTGTCTGAGCGATAATTGTGAGAGAGTGACTCAATTTGAATTGTATAATTAGATGGAAACTCAGATTCAATATTATTAAGCAGACGCCAATCACCAGAACGCCATCTGTAAATACTCTGTTTCACATCACCTACTATTAAATTTCCTGCATTCTGGTGACTCATTGTCTCCTGTAATAGCACCTTGAAGTTTTTCCACTGCACAGTACTGGTATCTTGAAACTCATCGATCATGACATGCTCCAACTGAGAACCGATTTTCTCAAAGATGAAAGGGGAGTCTTCATCCTGAATCAAAGAATGAAGAAGAGTCTGGGTATCGCTAAGCAAAAAACGGTTGGCATCTCTGTTCATTTCTCTGACTCTCTTTTCAATACTTCCCAAAAGACGTAATTGATTCAGATGGCGCAAAGTAAGATCACAACTTTTATATATACGCAATAACTTGGGTCTTGAAGTTTCTGAATAATGAAGCAGTTGGAAGAGTTGGGAAACCACTAAGTCATACGCAGGTTTACCAGCCTGAGCGTCAGACTTTTTGACCCAGGATTCTTCGCTATCCAGACATTTTACCAATGTAGCATTTTGCAAATCATCATCATTGAATTTACCGTTTTTCAATTTGGAAAAGTAACTCCATATACCTCTGGTCTTATTTTGAAAGTCATCTGCCGAAAGTCCGTTTTCATCCAATGCATCAAAAAAGGTAGCCGCAATCTGGTCAAAATGCTCTTTAGCTTCAGCTTGCTTTTTCCTCAATTTTGAAGAAAAAGCCTCGAAAAAGCCATCTTTTTCAATACAATTATTCAGCGCATCAGCATGAACCTTATAAAAATCCTTGAATATATTCCGTCCAAAAGCTTTTATTTGAGAAATCACATTCCAGTTTTTGTCATCTGCAATATTTTCCTTAATATAATCCATAATCCAAAAGAGAAGCTTGTCTGTCATCTGAAGTTCTTCGATCAATTCATCTACAGCCTGTTCTTCTATCTGGACATCATTAAGACCAATTCTCAAATTAGCGGTCAAATCAAGTTCACGTGCCAGATTACGGAGTACACTCTGGAAGAATGTATCAATCGTTTCGACGCGGAAATAATTATAATTGTGGATAAGATTTTTCAGAGCAATACCAGCATTTTCAATAATCTGCTCTTCTGACATCTGAGATAATACCCCCTTGATTTGTTCCAAGTAATCTCTTGAGTCATCCAGCCGATTAGCTATTCCATACAGTTTGCTGAGGATTCTATTTTTCATTTCCTCAGTTGCCTTGTTAGTAAATGTTACAGCAAGAATATTCCTGTATGAAGATGGGTCTTGTATCACCAAGACCATATACTCTTTAGCCAAAGTGAAGGTTTTTCCAGAACCTGCACTTGCTTTATAAACAGTAAGTTGAGAATTCATATCTTAATGCTTGTATATTAAATTGTAATTACCATTCTCTAAATAATTCGAAGCCGAATTTACAACCGACTCCTTGAAATTTTGTATTTTGAAAAGAAGCAAATATGCCTACCGAAGCCACACGGGTTTTGAACCCGTATCCCCATTCCGTATAAGGATGAAGATGTCTTACCAAGAGGGCATTGACATAGTATCGTTCATTTTCTATAAAACGTCCAACCCATGGCAACCAGGCAGCAAACAAGGCTGGAGACTCATAAGTAACATTGGAGCGAACATAATAATCAGAGGCATTATACCATCCAGAGTTAAGCAATTCAAATTCGCCTGCCCAATCATCATTCCAGCCACCAGGTAAATTATTGTCCCTGAAATTAGTATAATCAACAAAATACCAATGGTCGCCTTTCTGAGTATAGAATCCAGAACCCAAACGCAAAGAAAGGCTCCGCCTTCTTGACATGTTGATAATATCCTGCATATCCATTTCAACCCGTTCGTAGCTGATATTGGAATGAAGAAAATGATTGAAACTTCTTTCATAATCAACTTTTACGACAGGACCGTTTTTCCCAACAGGATGCCAAACCAAAGCCAATGCAGGCGCAACTGATCTATACAAACTTGGGAAATTATTTTCCTTATAAAATTCCGGATTTATAGATTGACGCTGATGGGCAATGATTCCCAACTCAAAACCAATATAGTTATTAAACATCCAATGATTCGTCAGTCGCCAATAATTATCCTTAAAGGCCGTATAATCACCATATGGGAATTGGATAAGACTATCTTTTTTCTCGCTGATATCCAATATACGACGCGCAACAACATTGGTATTGATTCGGTTTCCATTACCCAACTCCAACTGAAGGAATCCATCATGCTTTTTATTGTAGTTGAGAGTAGCAGGAATGCTGAAATAAAACCGATGCTGCTTGAAAGCGTAACCAGCTTTGAAGCGAAGAGCAAATTGCACATCATCACTAAAAGAATAGCTTCCTCGTACATCAAACTTATATACAAATCCCTTGCGCTCGGAATACCCCATATAAAGAGGATTCAGAATAGGATTAATTCTAAGATACCCCTGATTTTGTTTTCCGAAATTTTGCTTGATACGATTTAAGACATTATCGCCCACAATATCCCACAACACATCTTTTACAAAAGACTTTTTATGTTTTTCGTTTTTGGCCAAAGAATCCCTTTCATTCTTTTTCTGATAATAATGGTTCAAGAAATGCATTTCCTCCTCATTCAACGGGGTAGGGCGCACCTTTGCCATCAATGTAGTATCTTCAACATTATTCAATGAATCCGACAATAATTTCGGCAAGCCATAAATAGTAGAATATCTGGCCGTTATCTGATTGCCCAAAAAACGGAAATTAGCTCTCAAGTCACACTTCTTCGGATACAGAGAACCTACAGAATCCTCTTTATTCATCACCACGCTGATAAAGAAGCGAGTCATATCATACTCACCTTCAAAATCAACCAAATTTATTCTACCCGTATGACTATCCACTATAGCCATACTCGTAACCAATTGAGTATTTTTCAATTTAGGGTAGGCATAAACCTGAGCTTTTCCAAATGGAAGAGCCGTGACCATAAATTTATAATATTTCCTATTTGACCGATGATAGGGAGACAGTATATTGTCTTGAAAAAGACATTCACCATAAACATTCGGAGTAAGATAATTCAGCAGAGAAGGCATTGTATTCCTTTTGTGAGGAACTGTAGTAATACATAGTAAACGATGAGGAGTTATCTTATTCTTTTCTTTTACCGTATATTTACTATAATATTCTCCCATAAATTCTCTACCGGAACCATGAGCTATCGCATAAAGAGAAGGAACCATAGCCAACGTAAAGTTGCGATGATTGGTACGCATCATAAATTTCGTGTATGCATAAGACTCATGAGATTGCTCAGAAGCGGAATAAGACAACTGGTAATATCGATAGATACGATTCATCACCGAATCACGGAAATCGTCTTTCGGTGTAACATTTCTTGCATATCCATCCAGCGATAAAGTCAAGAAAACACAGATTATAATATGAACCAGAAGCCTCATAACAAAAAATCGGGAGCTTGAAAAAGCACCCGATTGCAAAGTTAGTATATTTTTATGAAACAACAAAGAGAATTAAATGTTTTTTCAAAAATTACCCTAAGTATTTCATCAGAATTTTGACATTTCCGGAATCTCTAAGTTTTGTAATACTTTTCTCACGTATTTGGCGAACTCTTTCACGAGTCAATCCCATTTTATCTCCAATTTCTTCCAATCCTTTTTCTGTTTCTCCAATTCCAAAGCAGGCACAAACAATCTGCTTTTCCCTGTCTTTAAGAACCTTATCCAAAACCTGACGTAGTTCCATAGCCATACTTTCATGATCAACATGCTTATCTGTGCGACTATCTTCTCCACTTGCCATGACATCCACCATAGAATTGTCATCATCTTCACCAAAAGGCGCATCAATACTTACATGATGACCACTTGCCGCCATGCTTTGAGAGATTTTTTCCTCATCTATACCTGTGCGCTGTGCAAGTTCTTCTACACTTGGACGACGCTGGTTTTCTTGTTCAAATCTATTACTTTCCTGATTAACCTTATTCAAGGAACCAACCTGATTAAGAGGAAGTCTGACTATTCTACTTTGCTCAGCAATTGCTTGCAAAATACTCTGTCGAATCCACCAAACTGCATAAGAAATAAACTTAAAACCACGGGTTTCATCAAATCTTTCTGCAGCTTTAATCAATCCGATATTACCCTCATCAATTAAGTCAGTAAGAGTCAACCCCTGATGCTGATACTGTTTGGCAACAGAGACCACAAAACGAAGATTAGCCTCAACTAATTTGTTTTTTGCTCTTTCCGCAGCCCGACCACCTTTCTTGATGATTTGGGCCAATTCAATCTCTTCGTCAATTGACACCATTGGGGCACGACCTATCTCAACAAGATACTTATCAAGTGCCTCGCTGTTACGATTGGTTATACTTTTTTGAATCTTAAGTTGTCTCATCCTATGCTATTAACTCCTATTTTTAATTGCGTATATATAATATTACGCAAATATAAGAAAAATATTGCATCATTGTTATTTCTATTAATATACTTTAACAATATATTTTTGGAGAAAAGCATATTTTTTATTACGAGAGGACTCAGATTAGAGACAAACTGCCTATTACGAATCACTTCTGATTAGAGATAAACTGCTTGAAAGAATCATGATAACCATTAAATACATTGATATCTACATGACCCCGAATTCCAGTAACCCTACCATCAGGACAAAGTTGCCAGAAGACCAATTTGATATCAGGCTTGTATTCTCCATATCTTGCAATCCACACCTGATATTTTTGCTTTATATCAGTCGCTTTGCTCAAATAGCGATTTACAAAAGTCTGACTTACATAAATAATGGGACGTTTACCCGTTTCTTTTTCAACCATTCTTAACCATATTCTCATTCTGGTCAAAAGGACACCCACGCCTCCCATCTTCTGAATTTGGGCTTTAGTAGGCTCAACATCAAGAACAGGTGGCAAGTCACCCGATTTGACATATGAATTTTTAAGGAATTGACGTGCCTGCAAAGTAGCTGGAGTTAAAGTAGAAAAGAAATGATAACTTCCTACCTTATATCCATGTGCCCGTGCTGCCACATAGTCTTTTCTATAGAAAGGATTTAATAAACTTGCCCCTTCAGTACTTTTAATATAGATGAAACTAATCGGATAATTAACATCCCCATTAATTGTTTTTTTACTGATATTTCCAAGATGGGAAATACGCAGACGTTTCCAATCGATATTATATTTCTTACCTTTTATAACATGCTGATATTTAGAGATATCAATACCGTAGATTCGATCAGAACTATAAACCAATCGTTCTCCTTTGTATTTATCCAGCACCCATTCTCCTATGCGTAACTGACTTTTATCTGCAACAGAAAAGCCAAAACCATCACGTTTTCCATGTTTCCAGCTTCCCTGATAATAGGCAGCATCGGTAAAGCCCTGCCATTCACCATGACCATGAGGCAATCCTAAAGAATCAACTTCACCACTATAGGTTCCTGTTGTGCCCAAAAGATAATTCAATTTGGCATCAAACAAAACTGGGACAATACTCATAGAAGCCAATGCTTGAGACTTATGAAAAGACAAAGCGCAAGACTCTTCAGGTAAGGTTTCTGAGAACAATTGGAAAACATTTCCACCAACATGTTTTAATTTCTCAACTTGTTTTCTATTAGCCTTACCAGAAGGAGAAATCGCAACGAATTCCAAATGACGAACTATCTTCAAAGACTTATGTGAAAGATGTTTTAATGAATCCAACATCTTTCGAGTAGAATCCCGAAGGTTTTCTTCTTTCAAAGCAACCTGAGAAATATGAAAGAATCCTTCATCACTGGCATTGTGACATTTCAAATAATAAGACAACTCTCCATCAATCCACTTTGACTGACTATACTTCGTTTTCAAGGAATCGATATGAAGTTGCACCAATTTTTCCACATTTACATCCTTATATTTATTCTGCCAGATAGTACTATCAAAATCAGCATAAATACGACCTTGACAGGAAGGGATAAAAAAGTATTTATTGAAGAAATATCCAGTAGCAGAAATGGTATCTTTATCAAAATGATAAACCACTTTTCCTCCATCCAATATTTCATATTGAGAGTAAACCTTGACAGGTATCATAGCCGATTGGATCTGCTTCTTAGAAAAGAAGTAACTGAAAGCTATCAGATATATGCAAATCAAAAGTGAAACAACAATCAATATTGCAACACTTAATCTATATTTTTTCTGTTCATTACAAAACATAGCACATTGAATTAAAACACCTTTAAATAAATTGAGAGCAAAAGTATAAACTTTTTCGTTAACTACATCATTTTTTTTCGTTTTTTTACTGAATTAAGCGAGATTTAGTTAAAAAACATCTTTGAATTTTGAAATGCCAATTTTAAATAGTAACTTTGCAATCGTATAAAAACATCATCAGACTTAATATTGCAATCATGGTAAAGTATAAAATTCATATTTTAAATATGTGGATAGCAACATGCGCTTTGTTGCTATCTACCATTATACTTCACCACCATCATATGGGGCAAGTTTGTTTTATAGAACAACAATGCGAATATGATGGAAATATTAATGATGAGCATACTGCCCACCATGAGAAAGACAACAAGGGATGCAATATTCACCAGATGCATCAGTTTATCTCTAATGGCAAAAATATAAAATCCATATACAAACATCTGGACTACGACAGAAATATGCTCGTAGCCCTATTGCCTTCTTCTATTCAATTGACCCCATGCTACAAGATTGTCATATCAAAATGGCAACAAAAAACGATGGCAATCAAGTTAGGGGCTTCTGTGAATAGTTCTTTACGGGGGCCTCCATTTTCTTATTTCATTTCATTGCGACAGAATCTATAAAGAAGCTGCTTGATCTATAAAGAAGCAACTTGGATTGAGCAGCAAATACTAAACAAAAGAATAATAAGAAAATGGTGAAAAGAATATCTTTGATTGTGGTATGTACTGCAATCGCATTTTTTGCTTTCAGCTTCCATTCTGAAAGTAAAGCAAACAAGGAGGAGAATGAGGAAAAGGAAGAAGAAGTGGATTTTCAAAACATTCCTTTAACCAGCAAACAACTGAATGCTATTGACCTCAAATTAGGGGAGGCACAAAAGCGCGAACTGGATGCAATGCTTCATGTAAACGGCACTTTGGTACTTAGAGCCCAGAATATGGCAGACGTCGCTTCTTTGATGGGCGGTGTCGTCAAATCCATTTCGGTGAAAGAAGGACAACAGATCAATAAAGGGCAAGTTGTGGCAACCATTGAAAATACAGAAATCGTATCTTTACAGAAAGACTACTATTCTGCATATAAAGAAATGGAAAGTGCGAAGCTTGAAATGGAAAGACAGAAAACACTGGCTTCATCTGGAGCTGGCATCAAAAAGAAAATGCTTTTATCTGAAAAAGACTATAAGGTGGCGAAAGCAAATCTTATCGGAATCGGTCGCCAGCTGACTCAGTTGGGCATCTCTACAGCATCTGTGGCGAAGGGAAAATTTACAACTGTCTTCCCTTTATATGCTCCTATCAAAGGTACGGTAAGCGAAATTACAGCATCTTTGGGAAGTTACGCAGACATGCAGACGCCTTTGATGAAAATTAGAAATAACAATGCTATAGAATGTGACTTGAATGTTTTTGAACGAGATCTGAATAAAGTAAAGATTGGAAACCGAGTATTACTCTCACTCACCAATCAACCAGGCGTAAAAGTCTCCGGTCATGTCTATGGTATGAACGAATACTTTAACCAAGGAACAAAAAGCGTTGCTGTACATGTCAAACTTGATGCAACGAGAGGCACAAACCTCTTTGATGGCATGTATGTATCCGGTCAAATAGCGACCGGACGCCAGCTTTGTGTTGCGCTTCCTAACAAAGCTATTGTTAATATAGAAGGAAAACAATATATCTTTGCACTCAATAAACAGCCAAGAAATGGAGAATACAGTTTTTCACGACATGAAGTGACAACAGGAGTCAGCAATGACGGATATACTGAGGTTTCACTCTGCAAGCACATACAGAATGGACAAAAGATAGTGACTGATAATGCTTTCTACCTGGCATCGCAGATTGGCGATCATGGAGAAGAAGATTAATGTCCGGAAATTAAAATTATTAATCAATTTACAAATTTAAAAGGACATCATGTTTCAGAAACTAATTACAAGTTCCATTAAGCACAAGTTTGTGGTAGGTTTCCTCACTATATCGCTCATAGTTTGGGGACTTTGGTCATTGGCAACATTGCCGTTTGACTCTACACCAGACATCACCGATAATCAGGTTCAGGTAATTACCCAAGCACCTTCCCTGGGTGCTCAGGAAGTTGAACAATATGTAACCACTCCTATCGAGATGGCATTGGCCAATATACCACGCCTTCAAGAACGAAGGAGTATTTCCAGAAGCGGATTATCAGTTATAACTTTAATCTTTGATGACCAGGCAGATATCTATTGGGCCCGTTCTCAAGTAAGTCAGGTTTTAAACGACGCAGTAAAAGATTTGCCAAAGAACACTTCTACAGAAATGGGACCCATCGCTACTGCGCTGGGAGAAATATATCACTATACAGTACGAACCAAGAAAGGGTATGAAAACAAGTATTCCCTCACGCAACTTCGCACGATCCAAGATTGGATTGTCAGAAAACAACTTTCAGGAACTCCTGGTGTTGCAGAAGTGAGCGGTTGGGGAGGATTTGTCAAACAGTACGAAGTAGCCATCAACACAGACCGGCTGAATGCCAATGGCATAACTGTATCCGAAGTCTTCGACGCCTTGCAAAAGAACAACGCCAATACCGGTGGAAGCTATATTGAGCAAAACTCAAACCAATACTATATCCGTGCTATTGGTGTGGCCAAGACTTTTGATGATATTGCCAACATTCCTGTAAAAAATGTCAACGGAATCACAATAAAAGTAGGAGACATCGCCAAGGTGCAGGAAGGTCACGCTACCCGTTTTGGTGCCGTTACGAGAAATGGCGAGGGAGAGGTCGTAGCCGGAATAGCTATTATGCTCAAAGGAGAGAATTTCCAAGAAGTAAGCAAAAATGTCAAGTCAAGAATTGCCCAGATTCAGAAATCCCTCCCAGAAGGTGTCATCATAGAACCTTTCATTGACCGTACAAATCTTGTAAAGCGTGTTGAGGGAACCATAGAGCACAACTTGATCATGGGAGGCCTCATTGTCATCTTTGTATTGGTCATTTTCTTAGGAAACTGGAGAGCAGGACTGGTTGTTGCAAGCGTCATACCACTCAGTATGCTATTCGCTTTTGGAATGATGAAGACCTTTGGCATAGATGGCAACCTGATGAGTTTAGGAGCCATTGATTTCGGTATGATTGTGGATTCTGCTGTCATTATTGTGGAAGCTGTAGTTACCCATATCAACCAAAAAACTCAGAAGACAAGCCTCACGCAAGCCGAGATGGATGAAGAAGTTCATTTCTCTGCTTCACGTATCAGACAAAGTGCAGCCTTCGGTGAAATCATGATCATGATCGTATATGTTCCTTTGATGACCTTAGTGGGCATTGAAGGCAAGATGTTCCGTCCGATGGCTCTCACTGTATTTTTTGCCATACTCGGAGCCTTCATATTGTCACTTACGTATGTTCCGATGGCAAGTAGCCTCTTCCTTAGCAAGAAAATCAGCAAGAAAGAGACTTTCGCCGACAAGATGGTCAAGAAAATACAGCAATGGTATCTTCCTGTCCTCAACTGGGTACTGAAACAAAACAAGAACGTGATAACAGGTGCCGTTGCTTTGTTCTGTGTCAGTCTTGTGGCATTCAAGTTTCTTGGGGGAGAATTTATTCCAAGTTTGGAAGAAGGGGATTTTGCCGTAGAAATGAGTATGTCGCAAGGAACTTCTCTCTCGCAAATGGTAGAAAGTTGTACCAAGGCAGAGAAACTGCTGAAGGCTGAATATCCGGAAGTGAAACAAGTAGTTAGCCGTATTGGAAGTGCCGAGATTCCAACTGACCCAATGCCTGTTGAAAGAGCGGACATCATGATTTCACTCAAGCCAAAAGCAGAATGGACTTCCGCTGAAACAACAGAAGAACTCATGGAAAAGATGGAAGAAACACTCCATACGATTCCGGGATTAGAGGCAGAAATATCACAGCCTATCCAAATGCGCAATAACGAGTTGCTTACTGGTATCAAGCAAGACGTTGCGATCAAAATATTTGGAGATGATCTGGATGAACTCACCAAGTTAGGCGAACATGTAGGCAAGATGATTAGTGGCATCCAGGGAGTAAGTGGAACATCTGTGGAACAAGTTTCTGGTTTACCTCAGATTCAGGTGGTATATAATCATGAACGGATGGCGGAATACGGAATCAATGTTGATGACATCAATCAAGTGCTTGAAACTTCATTTGCGGGCGGAACAGCCGGTTCCATTTATGAAGGAGAACGGAAATTTGACATTGTATTGAGGTTAGATAATAACGACCGCAATGTTTCATCTATCCAAAATCTTGCCATCCCAATAGGTTCCGGAAAAACAATTCCTTTGACTCAGGTTGCAGATATCATTTACGAGCCAGCTCCAGCACAAATCTCTCATGAAAATGGTGCCCGACGTATCTATGTCGGTTTCAACATAAAAGGAAGAGACGTGCAGAGTACGGTGGATGAAATACAGAATCTGCTGGATGAGAAACTGAAGTTGCCGGAAGGATATTATTATACCTATGGTGGCGAGTTCCAGAATTTACAGAGTGCAATTACCCGATTGATGATAGTAGTGCCATTGGCGCTTATCATTATCTTCCTGTTACTTTATGCAACAGTAAAAAACGTAAGAGAAAGTCTGTTCGTATTCTCAGCAATTCCATTGGCTGCCATAGGCGGAGTATGGGCATTATGGTTTAGAGGTATGCCATTCTCTATTTCAGCCGGAGTTGGATTCATTGCCTTGTTTGGTGTTGCAGTTCTTAACGGAATTGTACTCATCGGTGAGATGAATCAAATGCAGAAGAATCAGTTGTCATCAGCAGTAGAATCCGGGCTCAGTACCACCCAATTTATTCACACCAGAATTATTGATAGTTGCATGATCAGACTCCGCCCTGTATTAATGACTGCACTCGTGGCATCTTTAGGATTTTTACCGATGGCTTTGTCACACGGAGATGGAGCAGAGGTACAAAGACCTTTGGCTACTGTTGTTATCGGCGGACTCATCACTTCTACATTATTGACTTTGTTGGTTTTACCGGCAATTTACAAAACGTTTACTAAGAAATAGTTATATGAAAAGAGCAATAATATATATTACTTTGTTGTGTTTGTGTAGCAATATGCAAGCACAACACAAAGTACTCAATTTACAGCAATGCCTGAATATGGCATACGAAAAGAATTATAAGATTCTTGCAGCAAACAAGTCGATAGAACGTGCCAAAAAACTTCAGGCCACAGCATGGGATATTGACAAAACCGACTTGACGCTGTCACAGGATCCTACATCAGGAGGAAGTACGGACAATTCCATTTCCCTCACTCAAAGTATAGAATTTCCCACTCTTTATATTGCCAAGAACAAGCAGTTAAAAGCGGAAACTCAAGCTGAAAAGAGTAAGAAGAATGTAGTATTGTCTGAACTTATTTATCAGATTAAAAGCAATTACTATCAGTTGATATATGAATATGAACGTTTAAACATTCTCAACAAGCAGGACAGCATCCTCAACCGTTATCGGACAATAGCTGAAGCGCGATTCAAGGCAGGAGAAACACGCCAACTGGAATTACTTTCAGCCAATAGGATGTATCGTGAAAACAAGTTGGAGATGACGAATGTCCTCAGCGGAATCGAAAGTAAGCAACTCCTATTATCCGGTTTGGTAAATAGCAATGAACCCATCAAACCTGCAGATCAGAATTTAGTAGCATTGGATTGGGTACAAAACAGTTTCAACTACCAGCTTACTCCAGAAGGACAATATGCGCAAGACAGGATTACTGTAGCAGACAAAGCAGTCAGCGTAGCAAAAAACGGCTATGTACCCTCTCTCAGTCTTTCCCTTCGCAATCAGATGGTCATCTCCTCATGGGATCCATACCATGTCAATAGAAGCAGGTTTGAAGGAGGCAACTTTATGGGATTTGAAGTTGGAGTGGGGATTCCACTCTTTTATGGTGCAACCAAAGCCCGAATCAAGGCTGCCAAAAAAGATAAAGAAATTGCAGAATATGAAATCAAGCAAGAGCAGTTGGATAAGCAACAAGAATATCATGCATGCTTGAGTAAGTGCAATGAAGCATTTGTCCGAATGAAATATTATCAGGAGGAAGGCAAGCAAAACAACCAGAAACTGGAAGAAATGAGCCAGGCAGAATATGAAAATGGCGAAATATCATATATTGAATATGTTGAAGCGCTGAACAACAGCATTGACTTCTACATGAAGAAAGCTGCAGCAATCAATGACTATAATCAAAGCGTCATCGAATTACAAAAACTGATGGGGAACCAGATTTCTTCTGAAGGAAAGAAATGAGGCAGACATCCATATGATGATAGATGAAATCTCATGACGACAGACGCAATGAATACAAGTCATACAGAACATTGTATTCTCATATTTGGAAACATATCATAAATTGTAAAGACAATGAGTGAACCCTTAATATAAGTCATCTTGCGTTAACGTTCTGATTCTCAGATGTATAACGCAAAGTTTTAGGTATTAGAGGTTTATTTTAAATAAAAAAACACATCGTTTGGCAAGTTTAACGTGTCAAATTGAGGTGAATGTTTAGAAATTGTTTATAGAATTTTTTGTGTATGGCAACATTTAAAGTAGTGGTACAACATCAACGTTCAGATGGACTTTATGTAGTCTATATACGTTTAACACATAAACGCAGAATAATCAACATCAAAACAGACAAGATGGTGAATAGTAAGGGTGTGGCTCCTGGTAAGCGTGAAGTGAAGGATCCGTTTGTACTTAACTCCTGTATGGTGACGATTACCAAGTGGGTAGAAATGCTCAATAGATATGATACGGCTAATATGTCGGTGGAACAGGTTAGAGATCTTCTTTTGGCTTCTCATGATGATCTTTGCTTTTCGGATTATGCTAGAGAATATATTGATAAGATTTCTTATACGCATCAGCAAAGAACAGTAGAATTAAATAAAGCATCTTTTGTTGCTTTGGAAAAATTTGCTGGGACTCATAAGATAATGTTTTCTCAGATGACTACGTCTTTTATACAGTCGTGGATAGATTCATTATCTCATTTCAAGCGAGTTAAAGAGACATACCCTTCCACAATAAAAACCATCTTTAAGGCTGGACTTCTTAAATATAATGATTATGATAATGACATCATTCGTATAAAGGTGAATCCTTGGGCAAAAGTGAAGATTCCTAAGCATGATGTACCTGAGAAAAAAGCTATTACCATGGAGGAGTGTAGAGCGTTTTTTGCCATTAATGTAACCCAGAAGGCTAGAAAGATGGCTCAAGATATTTGCAAAATGACGCTTTGCTTAGCAGGAATTAATGGTGTTGATCTCTATAGGATGAAGAAGACTGCCTATTATGATGGAATTTTGCATTACGAGCGCGCTAAGACGAGAACAAGAAGAGAGGATAAGGCTTATATAGAAATCAGAGTTCCCGACATGTTAATTCCTACCATTGAGAAATATCTTAGTGATGAGAAAGATGAGTATCTTTTCAAGTTTCATAAGATGTTTCTTAATGATAGAAATTTTGTTGCAAGTCAGAGTCACGAGATTCGTTTAATCTGTCTTAAGAGGTGGAGTTTACTGCTAAGCATCTTGTATGCTTCGATAGGAGTTCTGTACCACCATTTCTTCGCAAAATCATCATTTGTGGCATCGTATGAATAAGCATCGACAATACCATCAATGTGGCTACAGAAGATTCCTTCTCTCATGCAGTCATCGGTGCTGATGTACTGTAGTCTTTCACACCGAATGTTGGTAATCTTGATTTGATGAGGCATCAAACTCGACTTCACAAACATCTTGTTTAACCATCCTATGGAAAGGCCTGCCATTTCATTGGTAAACGGAATATCGTTGTATCTTTGGGCAATTGCTACGACTTCACCTATTTTACGTGGACTTTGCCACAATCTCATTTCCATCATTAATGCAGAGTTTGCCTTTATCTTTAGCTTCCGTACAGAAACCACAGCTACGTTTATACTTGAAAGGCTTTTCATAGGCGATTCTTCTGGTCTGAGTCTTGCGACCATCTAGGACAACTTGGGTGAGACCGTACTGGTCATTGAACATTATCTTTTTCATACGCTTTGCTTTAAAGCAATCGGGACGATGGGTTATATGGTACACAATGGAAAGCGACTAATTTTAAATTTTCCTCACTCATCGTTGCCCGATTGAATATTTTTGTTTATATTTGCACCGACTAATTTAATATTTATAGATTATGGTACAAAATGTATTTACTTTTACCCATCGCTTAATTGGTAAATTATGTGGTGAGGAGCATGATTTCGGCAGCTCTATTTCGAAATTAGCAAATGAAGGATGGATTGTTAAGCAGATTTCTTCAACAACCTATACTCGTGGTAGTTCATCCTTCATTGCCGTAACCATGCTAGCTGAGAAAAGCGAATAGCTCTTTTGCTTTTTTCAGGTGGAGCCCATTGTTTTCATGTATTTCATGTTCGTAAGACAATGTTAGGGACTCTAGCATATTTTCCCAATCCTTTAATGGTGCGTTGTATATCCAGTAAAATGCTTTTTCAATTTCTTCCTTATACAATGCGCCATACTCATTATATAACTTCGAGCGTAACCAAAAGCGTTTGGCAAGCTTTTCGGAATCAGTCTCTGTGCATTCGCCAATCTCCCTAGTTTCCGGGAGCAAGTCTTCCAGATAGCACCATTTTGTGCATCCCTCTGGGCAAATCCAAGCATGCTTGTCTTTAAGGTCTTCATCAATGTAGTGTCCTACACCTGTGTCGAATGCCTTCATCTTCTCATCCCAAGGGAATAAGTCGTAGGTATCTTTACCTTCTTCGTCAACACCAACGCTAACGATGCAAAGGGCACCATCTTTCTTTGGAGTCTCTTTAATTGGATCATGCAAAATTTCTTTGAGATATATGGCAATTTCAAGTTTTTTCTGTTGTATCTTCATTTTTCTTCAAATTTATTTGGTACTTATGTATTTATTTACTAACTTTACGATGCAAAAGTGCAATAAACTTTTTTATATACGTGTAGTTTAGTGGGCATTATTAATACTTATCAACCCACTTTGTTGAACATTTAAAGGATTTTAATATGAATGTGCAAAGAATAATGGACGTTATAACGTCCAACAAACTAAGCAAGATTGATATTGCTTCTAAGATGAAGGTTAGTCGAACCACGTTGGATAACCTCCTGAATGGTGCTGATGTGAAAGTTAGTACAGTTGAAAACCTTGCCGAAGTCCTTGGTGTAGATGTCGCTGATTTTTTTTGTTCAGAGAAGAAAGCGCCTTCTTTGTCCAATAAAAGTGTAGTAGATATGAATGAATTGGAACGAGAAGTAATAGCTCTAAGAGCGGAAAATAAGGTACTGAGGGAGATTCAGGGTCTTTCGGCTAGAAGCCAGGTACATATAGGATAATTAAAATGAGAAAGAAATGAAGAATTTTATAAATTGCTATTCTAATGGCAATGTAACAGTTTTAGGTATTACAATAGGTGACGATTTTCAGCACGTAATGGAAATCGCTTCTTTATATGATGGCAAAACTGATATGATTGAAATTATTATTCCTAGTTACAAGATAAATGCTAATCTGTATGTTTCAATATTATATAAATTCGACAATAATAAATGTGTTGATATAACAATTGAAAGTTGCACAGACAGAACTGCAAATGTATGGGATGCAGTAAATGTATTAATGGGGATGCTGGATTCCAATTTGTTTGTTATTAACAATTCTTCATCGAATCATGATGCAATAAAATATGGATATTTGAACCCTTTGTTGAGTATATCTATTTTTACCCACTTCAATCCCGATTTTCGGAAAATGACTGCAGTTATGCATATAACTAGTAGGTATTTGGAGTGCTTCGGTAACAAATTGAACTCTAAAAGTGTTATGAATAGAATTTTTCATCTTTATAAAATTGATACACATTCTGGGCAAAATTGGCTCAAATATTACTATATGGCATTAAGTATGATCGTAGCTTCTGTATTTATATATTGTTGCTGCATCTTTTTGTTGAATAATAAAACAATCATGGATAGTAACATAAGATATACTTTACAGGATAGGTATGTTCTAGACAATGAGACAGGTAAGGTTTATTTTATTAGCACATCCTTTCCTCCAAAGAAAGTATTTGATGCTTCTCTTTTAAAATAGGCTGGTGCAGTAAATGATATATAGTTAAATTTCAAATGGATTAAGATATGAAGAAGATTTTATTTGCTCTTTCAATGTTTCTTTTGAGTGTTCCGGCTATGGCACAGAAAACATTTGAGAAGTATACTGTTGGCTATGAATCAGGAAATAAAGGTATACAGGTTGATGGTGATGATGGTGTAATAGTTGTTGTCTCTAAAAAAGATGATCGGAAGATAACCAAACATCAGGAATTTTATGTTTCGATTATTAACCAGAGTCAGAATAGATTTAACTTTGACCCATCAAAAATACAAGTTGAGGCTATAAACAAGAATAAGACTGAGTCTTGTGAAGTGTACACTTGTGATGAATGGGTAAAGAAAGAAAAGACAAGGATTCTTTTATGGGGTCCAAATAATGTAGAGGAGCAGTCAGTAAGCACTAATGTCAAAGGAGCTGATGGTAAGACTACGACCATCGAAACTAAAGCACAGATTGTAACTAACGCTAATGATGAGGCTAGGGCACAAGCAGAGGCAAGTATCAATAGCAGATACTTCAAGCGTGTAACTATTAATGCAGGTCAAATGCGTTATGGCATGGTTGTTGCGAAGAATCCAAAGGCTCAGAACTTGATATTGAAGGTTCCTGTAAATGGAAACATTTATATCTTTGACTTATCAAAAGAATAGAGATAGTTTAGAGAAATGCTTTAAAACTATAGTAATTATAGGATATTACAATGAGTGAACCCTTAGCAGAAAGAATGCGACCACGTTCTCTTGACGACTACGTTGGCCAAAAACACTTAGTAGGTGAAGGAGCCATACTCCGTAAAATGATAGATGCAGGAAGAATTTCCTCTTTTATTCTTTGGGGACCTCCTGGTGTAGGCAAAACAACATTGGCACAAATTATCGCTCACACGCTCAAAGTACCTTTCTATACTTTGAGCGCAGTGACAAGCGGTGTAAAGGATGTCAGGGAAGTGATAGAAAGAGCCAAAAACAACCGTTTTTTTGACTCCGCTTCTCCTATACTGTTTATTGACGAAATCCATCGTTTCTCAAAAAGTCAGCAAGACTCATTATTGGGAGCAGTAGAGAAAGGCATTGTTACCCTCATCGGAGCTACCACGGAGAATCCTTCCTTTGAGGTAATACGACCTTTGCTTTCCCGGTGCCAACTTTACGTTCTGAAACCTTTAGGAAAGGATGACTTACAGGGGCTTCTTGAAAGAGCAATCCATAATGATTTCATTCTCAAAGAGAAAAACATAACGTTGAAGGAAACGGGTGCGATGCTAAGGTATAGTGGTGGCGATGCCCGCAAACTGCTGAATATTTTGGAATTGATCGTGAATTCTTTCTCTTCGGATGAAATAATCATCACAGATGAGGTAGTAGAAAGGGAACTCCAGCAAAATCCTCTTGCTTATGACAAACAGGGAGAAATGCATTATGACATTATCTCAGCTTTCATCAAGAGTATCCGGGGAAGTGATCCCGATGCTGCATTATATTGGATGGCAAGAATGATAGAAGGAGGCGAGGACCCACAGTTTATTGCAAGAAGAGTGGTCATCAGTGCCAGCGAGGATATCGGGCTTGCCAATCCGAATGCTTTACTCTTGGCAAATGCGGCTTTTGATACGGTCATGAAAATCGGATGGCCTGAAGCACGGATTGCATTAGCCGAAGCGGTGGTTTATCTGGCCACCAGTCCTAAGAGCAACAGTGCATATTTAGGCATCAATGCAGCAATAGCAAGAGTGCGGGAAACGGGAAATCTTCCTGTTCCGCTGCATATCCGAAATGCTCCAACCCAATTAATGGCAGAATTGGGCTACCATGACGGATATAAATATCCACATGACTATCCCGGACACTTCACCACCCAGCAATATCTTCCGAGTGAAATTCAAAATGAGAGATTCTGGCATGCACAGCACTCTCCTAATGAAGAGAAATTATATAATTGGATGCTAACTTGTTGGGGAGATAGATTCAAGGAATAATACGTTCAATCAATCAAAATATAACAAAAACATTAGTAGGAGAATAACGAAATGATGATCAACCATGACCCGGAATTTGTCATTACACTACAACGTGTAATAGAATTCATAGGAACATTTGCCTTTGCATTGTCAGGAATAAGACTCGCAGCCAGCAAACATTACGACTGGCTGGGAGGCTTTGTATGCGGTATTGCTGTGGCAATAGGAGGAGGAACCATACGAGATGTCATGTTAGGTGTAAGACCTTTCTGGATGCTCAGTCCGATATACATGATATGTACGCTATTTGCACAGTGTGTCGTCATAGTATGCCACCATTATCTCAGACGTCTGGATACTACTTGGTTTTTATTCGACACACTCGGTTTGGCCTTGTTCAATATAGCGGGCATTCAAAAAACATTGGAATGTGGCTTCCCATTTTGGGTAGCTATCATTATGGGATGCATTACGGGAGCTGCCGGAGGAGTGATCAGAGATGTGTTGCTCAACGAAGAACCAGTGATCTTCAGAAAGGAAATATACGCGATGGCTTGTGTGGTGGGAGGACTCACATACTGGTTGCTGAGCTGGTTGCAGGTAAGCCTATATATCACGGTCATTGCCACATTTGCCATCGTTTGCGCAATCCGATTCTTGGCAGTAAGATACCATATTTCTCTGCCAAAATTAAGAGATGAAGAATAAACAAATAACATAAATCAAGATGTATAAGAATCTAATCATTTTTGCGATGGCCCTTTTCCTTACATTGGGCGCATCAGCACAAAACAAACGTGAATTCCGTGGCGCATGGATCCAATGTGTCAACGGTCAATTCATGGGTAAAAGCACCCAACAGATCCAGTCTATGCTCAGCAAGCAACTGGACGAGTTGGAAAAAGATGGTGTCAATGCCATTATCTTTCAAGTGAGAGCGGAATGTGATGCCCTCTATGAGAGTCAACTGGAACCATGGAGTAAATTCCTGACAGGAACCCAGGGACAGGCTCCGAATCCTTATTGGGACCCTTTGGCATGGATGGTTGAACAATGCCATAAAAGAGGAATGGAAATTCATGCCTGGATCAATCCATACCGCGC
>ERZ1026862.308-NODE-308-length-32178-cov-83.336893_pt1 | contig 32178 bp, 28 predicted proteins | sample MGYA00380161_ERZ1026862 | MGnify/ENA primary metagenome ERZ1026862 (study PRJEB33269, sample SAMEA4719797) | human gut metagenome | biome: human-associated habitat; feature: organic feature; material: feces | place: Cameroon | collected 2013-10 ... | reverse complement strand
ATGCTTCTGGCAAGCGTCAGGATGTGGAGTTCAAGCGTGTGGCTTATCTCTTTGCTGCTTACCGTCATTATCTGAAGTATCAGGTAGATGACAACGGTGATGCTTTCGAGGTAGCTGATCCATGGCTCACCGTAGATGACCGTAAGGCTATCGACAGCGATGATGCGCTCGAATTCCTCGGTATTTCGGCCTTCACAAGCACCGATCTCAAGGCTGCTTCTCATTTCGTAGAGCTTTACCTGAAGATGGTGGAAGACATCAAGGCAAAGGGTGCCATGAAGGTTTTGGAAGAAGAAATTCTGTAATTTATGAAACAATCGATAACGCTCAGGAGTGCAGGACCATTCCTACTCCTGACATTCATCTATTTTATAGTGGGCTTCCTCACCACCGTCAACGGTCAGTGTCAGGGTCCTTTGAAGATAGCCTTCCTTTCGGAGGTTACTACTACCAAGAACTCCCTGGCAACGCTCATCTCCTTCGCCTTCTTCCTGGGTTATCTGCTCAATAGTGCGAAGACGGGACGCTTGCTCAATAAGGTGGGCTATAAGAAGACGCTCATCCGTTCGATGCTGGTAATGGTGCTGGGACTTGCCTTCTATCTTGCTTCGGCGCTGATTGCTGAATATTGGGGTGGGGCAGGTGTGCATATTTCTCAGGATTTCGTACCATTCGGATATTTCATTTTCCTTTTCGGTTCCTATCTGATGGGTACGTCTGCGGCAATGCTTCAGGTGGTTATCAATCCATACATAGCTGCCTATCCTTTGCCGGGCACTCAACCGGTGCAACGCATGAACTTCACTTGTGCGGTGAATTCATTCGGTACTACCATCGCTCCTTTCTTTGTGACGGGCGTGATGTTTGCAGGTGTGTCTCTGGATAGTGTTTCAGCCGATCAGCTCACCATTCCTTTTCTGGTAATGATGCTTATCATCGCCTTTACCACATGGAGCACTTCTAAGGCGAATCTCCCTGATATTGAGGGTACAAGAGAGGAAGCTCAAGATGCAGAATCTGAAGAAAAAACAACAGCTGCAGCTGATTCCAAGAATGCAAGGAAGCGCAGCATCTGGTCGTTCCGCCATTTGAAGTATGGTGTGATTACCATCTTCTTCTATGTGGGAACCGAGGTGGGAATCGGCAACAATATGAATCTCCATGCGATGGATCTGATGGGTCATGGTTACAATCTTTCGCCAGCCCTTCTTGCCACACTCTATTGGGGTGGATTCATGATTGGCAGAATGGTTTCTGCCGGTTTGAAGAACGTGGCGCCTCGCCCTATGCTCATCACTGTTACGGTGGCGGCAATCGCATTGATGTCTGTTTCCATGTTTACAGAGAATCTCTGGCTGATGGCGGCTGTGGGATTGTTCCATAGTGTGATGTGGAGTTGCATCTTCACCTTGGCAGTTGATGGCTTGAAGGAATATACTTCCAAGGCTTCGGGTGTGTTTATGATGGGTGTTTTCGGTGGTGCAGTCTTCCCTGTGCTTCAGGGTTTGCTTGCCGATTATATCGGTTCATGGCAGTTCACCTGGCTCGTTCCTCTCATCTGTGAGTTTGTCATCCTCTGGTACGGACTTGTGGGTTATAAGAAGCAGGAAGCATAAAAGATATCAGTAAGGCATAAATAAAAAAGATATAGAAAACTCGGGATGTTTCAAAATAGAAGCATCCCGAGTTTTTTAGTATGCTCGGCATGAGCTTATTCTTTTACTTTTTTACTCTTTTACCTTTAAAAGTTTGATTGTCTGTGTTTTTCCCGTAATGCCTGTTACCACGGCGATTCCATTGTCACGAATCTCCACCTTCTCATATTTGGCATCAACAATCACTTTTCCTTTCAATGTCATAACACCCCAATGTCTGGGAATCTGTTCAAAGGCGCAATAAGCACCGACAGGTTGCGCTATACTATGGTAGAGAGGTGGCACGATAACTTTGCCATCTACCTTTACACCCCATTTCTTTCCTGCTTGATACAATTCTACATGCCCTGCCTCCGACTTCTCTTGTATCAGCAATAACTCCCGTTCCTCTTGCTTTTTCCTATGCTGCATTTCTCGCTTATAGACCAGTTTGCCAAGCCGAGGCATCGCAACCATCAAATTCTCGCTTTCTGTTTTGGGTTGATTGCAACCTATATAGGTCTTTTTCAAACTGGAGTCAACGAAGTAATAATCCTCATGACTGTCCATGACCACTATGCCACTGTCGTACAGGTCGGCGCACAGCCAATATACATGAGTATGGTCGCCACGTAAAAAACAAACCTTTTCACTGTTTTCTTTATACATACGCATAGAGCCGCCATCCTCCTCTTTATATATCCATTCCTGACAACCACTGGCTGTAGAGCGTTGAAAGTTGTAGATCAAATAATATCCATAATTCCATAGGTCATATTGGGAAGGGCGAAAAGGTAAAGCAAAGTACTCGTAGGTACGAGACCGGAAGAGACCATTATATTCGATAAATTCCCATTTATTGATGGTGATTACCTCGGGAGCATCTTTCGCATGAATGTCCTCGTCTATGACAACTCTCGCCAAGAGGTCGTAGTAACATACAGTCTTTCTGCGAGGTCGATAGGATAAGATATTACCTTGCAAGAACTTCATGTCATAATAGTTGCCTGGTTCTATCACCTGTTCGCCTTGCCGGTTTACCACCGTCATCTTTCCATCATTCAACTTGACGATGGCAAAATCATCATTGCGATCAACAAACTCCCGATACTGCAATGACTGCATCAGTTCCTCATGGCTCATCACCATCATCATTTCAGAGTCTTGACCAACAGGCATAGTTTCTTGCTTTCCGTACATCAAGAAGAAATCTCTTTCTTTCGGAGTTTCCTTCTTCCTGCTGTATCTCAATCTTCCTTCAAATGTAGCCTTCCAGTTCCATACTTGCGAAGGCAACCCGAACACCCGATATAGTCCCACGTTATCTATAATCACGCAGTTCTTCTTTCCTTTAGCTACTCGCAATCCTCGTCCCACCATCTGTAGATACTTGGCAAGCGACAGCGTTGGTCGTGCCAACTGTACAAACTCCACATCCGGACAGTCAAATCCCTCCGAGAAGATGTCCACATTCACCAGCACTTGGATGTCACCTTTCTTGAAAGCTTCAATGTCTTGTTGTCTTTCCGTAGCAGGAGTCTTCGAGTCAATGGCTATGGCTTTCACGCCATGTTCCTGATATAGTTTTGTGATTTTCTGAGCATGAGAAATATTGATTGCATACACGATGCCCTTTCTGCCTTTACCATATTCTTCCAAGCTCTGATAGAGTCTTTCGATGCTCGGCTTCTTATTCAGCAACATATCCATTTCCTTGTTCTGGTAGTCACCATCTGCTCCTCGCTTCTGCAAGGAGTCGATGAGCCGTTGCGTCATACCATCCGATTTGATGCTCACAAAATCGTATGTTGCCAATCTTCCCTTGCTGATAAACTCAGGAACATCCCACGACTGCACCAACACATCAAACAGATCAGTAAAACCCTTACCGTTCAATCGGCAAGGTGTAGCCGTCAGTCCCAAGAACTTAGCTTTTGGGAATCTCTCCCACATCTCCTTATAGGTCTTGGCAAGGGCATGGTGCGCCTCGTCAATCACTATCATTCCCGGTTCTTCCTCTATCTCGTCATAGTGTTTCGACAACCATTGTATCGACACCGCCTTGACGGAAGACAATAGGGTAGAGGTGTTTGATGCGGAATAGGAATGGAACTTTCTTACGGTTTCGTCTATCTGTGACACCAGCTCTCTTCTATGGGCAACTATCCATACTTTCTCCTTGGAATTATTGCTCACGAAAGAGTCTATGACTGCTGTTAACAGATAGGTCTTACCTGTTCCAGTTGGCATTTGTGCCATCACGGACCGATGAAGGCGCAACGCCTTATCAATCCGTTCCTTCATATCCTCTTGGTAATCAAAAAGTTTGATTTCCTTCATTAACAATATCAAAGAACCAATAATAATGTTATACCAATTTCATAAATCCGATATACATCAAGGCATCAGCGATGCTCTGCTGTACAGGATTTTCCTTATCAGAAGCCCATGAATATTTCGCTTGAATTTTGCGAAGTTCCTCACGTTTCTCTATATATTGCTTCTCCAGTTGGTTCAGAATCAGCTTGGAAGCTTGTGACATAGGAATCTTGCCAGCCTCTTTGTCCATCACTTCCTGCAACTTGATGTTACATTCCGTCAAACTCTCCAATACTTTGCGATATTCCATCATGCCGGGAATATCACCTATCTGACTTTCCGTAGTATCTCTTAGTATTGTCCTTACGCAATCAGGCATAAATAACTTCCAAGTATTGCCATCCTCGTATGTCACCACCAAATGAACTTTTTGCATCATAAGATGCTTTTCGTTATTTCTGGGCACTTCAACATACTCGTCAAATTTAAGATTGATGAGTTGAGCAATTAATTTCTGCTCGTCCATCGGAAGTTGGTTGACCGTATAGAAAGGATCATGCTGAAACAATGTAGCAAGTCCTTCAGCCATTTCTCCTTTACGATAGGATGATGGCAAACTCACATTTATCAACCTTGCATGTTCTTGAATCACTTTCTTCGTGTCGTATTCAATCATCATCGCCAAGTTGAGCTTATCTCTAAATGGTAAATTCTTCAGTATAACCATAGTATATGTTCTAAATCAAAATAATCAGTTTCTCAGCAATCGCATCAAAGCAGGACGATTGCCGTAATTGTATTCTACCTCCTCCACAAAAACCAAGATGAGTTTCTTGGAAACTTCACAACAAGTGTACATACCCTTGATGTCATCCACGATATAGCCATAACTCTTCGATTTTGCATAACTCAAGTGCTTCCGCAAATCATCAATAACATGCTCGGTATAAGTAGCTTGGTCTTCCTTGCTCATATAATGCGCATACTTTTTGAAGAATTCCACTCGGCTGAACGACATTCTGTTGTCCATCAGAATCTTTAGGAGGCACTGATACTTCTTTTCCTCCACAATCATGTCGCACACTTCGATGCAATCATCATCCGTGATATGTGGAATATCCCCGAAGAGTTTCACAACAAACTCATCCCAATTCTCCTTGGCTACCAACTCTTTCAACTTCTCGAAGTAAGGTCGCTTGTCCACCAAGAACTGACGAAACAATCTGCGATATTCTTCAATAACACTAGCCTTGTCATTACGTCTTTCCAAGATTTCTATCTTTTGCAGATGCCAAGGTTCAGTGGTATTGTATCCATCATCGCCATATACAGCAATCGTTTTGTCTATCTCTTTCAAGGCATCATTCTCCAATCCCTTTTCAAGAAGTTCATTGATTTTGAAGGAACAGACATCCGGCACATACTTATACTCCTCCATAATGCCATCCACTTCATTCTCTCTACCATGAGTCCGCAGATACTCAATCTTCTTGATGAGTAACTTGCCCAATTCCTCGAATCTGAATAGAGAACTCAACTGGTCAAAGTTCTCGTCATTCACTAATCTCTTGTATTCGTAGGTATGATGCTTTATCTGCTTGTCAAGGTCTGCAAGGTATGTATCCGCATCTGCCAATCGGAAGTTGATAGCCTCACGGATATGGTCAAAGAAACACAGGCAATAATCATCGTATGCCTCCATCTTCTCAATCTCAGTCATCTCTTTCTGTGCCGTAGCAACAGATTCAATAGGAGTAGCCTCGTCTCTCAGCACTTGTGCCAGTTCTTTCTCCACTTGATAAGTGAAGAAATCATCTCCATCACATTCTTGGTTGTTATACACTTCCAAGCGGCTGTATTCCTCTGCCACGAAGCGCAGAAAGTCCAAGCCGCTTCTCACGGCTTTCTCATTCTCCTTGGCATCAGGACTCACCCAAAAGGATTTCGCCCGATTGCTCAACAAGCGAGATTCCGAAATTTCCAAATGGCTCACAGGCAGACATAACTTTACGACTCAAACCATCGCTCGTATAGAAACGGCTTTGGGAAGTAAACTCATCAGCATAGCCCATTGATAGGGCTATGCTAATAAAAAACTTAATGCATTTTAAACACCTAACGCTGTATTTATGGTATCCCCAACTTTACGGAAGATTACTAATGGAGTAAATTGGTATCGACTGCCGACAACAACATCCCGAACTTTGTCTTGCTGTTTTATTGTTTCTTGCCTTGTTCCATAATTTGAATAATTTAAAATCATGGTACAAAGGTACGAAACTTTATTTAGGCGCACAATACGGCTTTCACCGACTTACGATATATCTCCACGACATTCTGCTCCTGCTTAGAAGGCACGATATAGATGGGTTTCCATGCTCCTCTGCATTCTTTATGCTATAAAAAAGACAACAAACATTTATGCCATTATCAAAAGAGAAATAATATGCGACACTAGATTTCATCTATAGCCTTATTTTCAAATTCGATAACATTAATCATCGCCTTATTTGGCAAATTCTGAATAATGTCTTTTATGATATTATCATGAGTATCATTCTTCACCTTTGATGTATGAGGTTGAGATGAACAAAAGAAAATAAGTTGTTTATCCATAAAACCAGAACCACATTCAAACAGTTTTACCAAACTCGATTCATCCATGGATTGCTGGCAAGGCTCATCAAAAATGACAAAACCGGGATGCTTGCAGCCAACTCTTAGAAGAGCTAGATAGTATGCCCAAATGGAGCGTATGAAATCTGAAGCAGATGAGACGGATCGTATCAGCTCGGAACTATCATTCTGCATTTGCACCATTGGGAAATACTTATATGATGATTCACTATTGGGCTCTAAATAAATTTGGCTCTTATAATTACTTTTATACTCAAAACCTATCAGGTAGTTTTTAAATATCACCGCAAATTTAGACAAAGACGTTTCCAGTCCTTTACATTCATTACTTTTCAAAGACTTATACTCCTTATCGTATTCTTCATACTCTTCTTTAATAATCGACAACCTTTCTTTTGCAGTATCTACCTTGTTAAGCAAAGCCTTAGTTTGGTCTAGTTCTAGTTTCAGTTTTGCTATTTCCATTATTTCTACTTCAGATATACCAGAAGCGGAAAAATACGCCTCATTAGACAACTGATTAACAAGGGCTTTATCTTGCAATAGGAGCTTTTCTATATATAAGAGATGTAATTGTTTTTGCTGGAGGTTATTCTCTGTAATCTCTTTAAGTGTACCAAGAAAGGTCTTCTTGCTTGAAATAAGATGATCTATTTCTTCTAGTTGGCTTTTCGCTACTTTTTCTTCTTTTCTTTCTTCACCAATGGGGAGTTGTTGTTTACAGGTAGGGCAAACCGTCACCTGCAATGTCGTAAAAACATTATCTACCTTATTTAGCCCAACAATTCGCTTATGCTCCTTTTCCAACTCAGACAATTTCAGAGTTATACCAGCCAACTTTTGTTTGTCTATTGCTATCTTATGACAGAAATCATCATATATTTGTTTGTGTGTTTGATAAGTTTCTATCAATCTCCTGTCTTCTGGTAAATAATCTTGAACGACAGCATTTTTATTTTGTTCGAATGCCCCAATTTTTTCTTCTAGGTCATTCAAATACCGATTAATATCGGTATCGTTCTTACCAATAAATGCAATCTTTAGAGACTCTATCTTGCTTTGCAGCTTTTCTATATTGTCTTCCAGACCTATGACCTCATAGTTATTGCAAGCTAAAATACCTTTGATATAATTTATCTCATGCTCCCACTTAACTTTTGCACAATCTCTCTTCTCTTTCATTTTTTGTTTGGTCTCATAATCTATATCTCTGGCTAAAGACAAAGCATATTCTATAATACGCTGCTTTGGTCTAAGAATATTATAGCCTTTGATTGTGGCAAAATAATCTGCCCAGCCTCTCGTTTGCTCTATATAACATAAGGCAAACAATGTTTGGAGGTACAATACAGATTCCTTAACACTATTTCTTACGGGAACTGAGGGCAGAGCTATTCCTGCAAAGTTAGCTAAGAAACCATAAAACGCAAAGTCTATAGTTTGATTATTGTCATCCATTGAATGCAGGAAATATTCTCTCTTATTCTTCCATTCGCCATTTTCCCAATCTGATATATAGATTTTATTGGCATTCTTAACATCGTTTTTGATGCCACGATGTAAAAGTAGTCGTTTACCAGAATCATTCATAATTTCAGACTCTACGTACGAAGAATCAACATACCATATTTTCTTCATACCAGTAGAAGAATCATCAATGCTAAAAAGATCTTTTAGACATCGGTCAAGCGAGTCTACATTTCTTTTAGGAGACATCAACTCTTCCATCCCCAATATATAATAGAAACATGAGGCTAGAGATGTTTTTCCTGTTGTATTGTCACCTATAATAATGTTCAAGCCTTTATCCAGCTTGATAACTCTACCAAATTCTCTAATATCATCAGGGCTATCTCCGCAATAAGCTTTGATACGCACTTCCAACTTACAAAAACTCAGCATAATTCAAACTTAAATTAATTTTATTTAATGCAGATTCACTTAAATATCCGATTGAGGATATTGATTTATCCAAATCTATCAACAAATCCTCATTTTTCAATTGGGTAATTAAATCATGCCCAACAGAAGCTATATGAAACTTTGCCCCTTTCATTTGAATGAATTGATTAATACAGAGTTCTCCTATAATACCATCTAACTCTGGTACATCATATAAAGGAATCACATCAATTGGTTTATATCTATTCAGCAAACTCAATTTTTGCATATTATCTTGAGACAAAAGTCCCCACAAATATGCCTGAATCTGTATGACAGAGAAATTTTGCTTAGGATATTTCCCCATAATAGCCAATATGGCAAGCCTCATAAAAGATGGTGATAATTCTACCCGTCTCTCAATTGGTCTTTCTGAAAAAACGAATTCTATCATGACTTCTTAAATTCTAAAGAACAATTCAACAATCGATAAGCAAGTTGATAATCTACATAGGAGTTAGATATATCTAGCTCTTTATTATCTTCAGGAAATTCATTTTTGATAAGGTCTATCAAAAACTCTTCCAACTTATATAAATTTTGTAGCGCAAACTCTGAATTTTCATAAATTGTAGGCATTTTTTTCGTTTTCTTTTCGAAACCTCTCTCCAACAACTTCTGAAGTTCATCATCAAAAGTAGGGTTACTATTCTTTAAGCCCATGAACCGTAATTCTCCAGAAATATAATCATTCAAGAATGCACTCAATTTACATTTCTCTTCACCAGGAAATAAAACAGAACATTTTCGATTGAGATTATCCATCCATTCAGAATGCTCTTCATTCAATTTCCCAATTACCACTTGCTTATTACTCTCCTCATCAAGTTTGTCCCATTTCTGTATCAAATCTATCGTAATATCATCTCTACTATCTACAGATAAGACACTATCAAAAACGTCTTCGTCGTTCCATAAGAAATCACTATATGCTGCAGTTTTGTCACGTATTTCGGTAAGATACCCCAACATATAATATCGAGAATGTCTATATAAAAAGATGCCAGCTCCTGAACAGCCACTACTAAGCTCTTCACCTGTACATAGTTGACCATCAATTTGCAAATCTTTAAGATGTAAGCAATGATCACCAACTTTCGTTACACAGAAAATTCGACCTTTAGTTGCTACAGTGGTATAACCAACAAACGAAAATGTATCGTTTGGTATAATCATATTTCCACGTTTCACTTTATTTACATAGTCAAAACCATCTTCTATTTTCCCAATCTCTAACACAGCATAATCCTTTTCTCCATTGTCACAGATTACAATTTTTTGTACAGGCAACAGCATTTCTTTTGAATCCGAATACTGCATGATGGAAATCTCCTGTTCATCATATAGCACATAATCTTCATCAATCTTATAACAAATACAATGACCAGCAGTTAACACATAAAAATGTCCATCATCCACAACAACAGTTCCCGACCCAATAGTTTCATGTCCAGAATCATCCTTACAAACAACTTTTACTGCAAAATGCTGCATTTCGGGGAAATTCCATTCTTCTCTCATAACTCTAAACTGTTTACATTATCATGAATCTCAATATTATACTTGGTAATTTCATCCTTATGAATCAAATCACCAACTCGATTCTGTATCTTGCTCAAAGGATAATTGAAATACAAATGTCTTTTCACTGCTAGGTTTCTGCATGGATGACATAACAGCTTGGCTATAGTTTCCCTATCAGGATGGTAAGATTTTCCATATCCACCATCAGTAGATATAATAAACTTCTCACAACTTATCAAATCAAGCAGTTCTACACTTATATTATTCCGACTTCCATGATGGGAAACCTTCATACAGTCTAAACATAAAGGATTTTGTGACGAATACCCTTGATGTTTCAGATAGTTAACTATATTATCCGCCCTAGCATCCCCCGACATCAATATCTTTTTCCCATCGCATTCCAAGATAAACGCTATAGAAGATTTATTTATCAAATCTTTATTAGTTGCAACCTTAGGAGTCTCTCTTAAAGCTAATTCTTCAAATGGGATTTGCAGATTTGCAACAATTCTATTTTGTGAAACTTTCACTGTTTGAGATTCGGTACGCATATTCACAACATTCTCATACTCATCCTTATTTCGCTTCAAATCATCTTTAGTAGGAGATACAACATGAATACTGCAGAAATTTAGATTTCGTTCCTTTCCCTCATGTATGTTTTCTGTCCATTTCAATCCCTCTATCCTTTTCAAAACGGAAGCAAAATTATTAGCTTCAGAATAGGACACCCTAGTATCTGTGGAAGGAGCAACTATGCTGTGCCCACAATTACACCAAATCTCATCTACAGGAAATGGTCTGTCGGAGATACGTGAGTCAACATACCTATAAAGTCCATCAATATGGTCATGGTCGAAATGAGAAAGAACCATCAGGTCTATATGCCCAAGTGTACGCAATCTGCGTGTTATTTGTAAAGACGTAGTTTTGGGGCCACCATCAACGACAACAGTTCCTTCTTTACCTTGGTCTTGGCAATGCAGAATAAATGCATCCCCATAAGAAGCTTTAAGAATCTCAATCAATAAAGACATAATCGAATAATTATTTAATATGCATACCTAAGCCATCCGAATCCCTTCACAATCTTCATTCTCATAATGAACTCGGATGCCAGGAAGCAGAATGCAAGGGTAACAACAAACAGAAGAGCATCATCTCTCAGCCAAATAACTGCTTTAGAATTTTCTTGAAACAATCGTGAATCACATAAATTGATGGTACCGATTGCACCGTTACGCCTGGTATAAATACAGCACTATTGTCATTTGAATAAAAGAATGGTATAGCAAGCAAGACTTCCGCTAGGCATCTAACAATCGCAATTTTATTGCGTAAGCACTCCCAGCCAGCCCTTTAGGGCACAGGCTCCGCTGGCTGTCCAAAAAACTGGCGGCGCTATAGCAGAGCCAGCTACATCCTCTAGTCCCTGAGGGAAGAGAGGCTTGGTGAGAAAGGTGGAGCCTTCCTTAAGGGTAAGGAAGGACGGGTAGGTTTTCGAAAAATCCGCAATATACCCTATGATTATCAGAGCAACCGCTCCACCCACTATCGTCATGATAAGCAACGAAGAAGCAAGCTTGGTCTTTGTACCCGCATCCCTCAATGCCAATGAGAAAATAGTCGGAAACATGAAGCACTCTCCCAGATACAGGGCGAAAGTCTGCTTCAGACGGGCAGAGCTTCATCAAAAGCCCTGCCAATCTTAAAGTATATAATTAAAATTTAAAATCTAATCCTTTTGTGTTTTCCATATATTAGGCAATTAAAGTGTATACCACTTTCTATCCGTGCAGGATTTTAATCTATTTTGTAATTTCATGATAAGGGTCGAAGAAGAGAGGATAAATTACACCATACAACCCTTGCATAAAATATATTCTGGGCGAACGAACACCACTTTCTCTTGAAGCCATTTGCTTCTTATCCGTATATAGTCCAAAATGAAAGATGATTGGCTGTCCTTCAGTTATACCAAGTTCCAATTTATCTAAAGCCGACTTCAAAGGCTTATGTAAAGCAGAATGCCTACGTAAGCGAAAGTCATCATCCATCAAAAGTTCATCAATGGTTCGACCAGAAATATATTTCATGCAGTCAAAGTACTCAAAGGTATCTTTTTCTGAGAAATTCTGATTAAAACCATATTCTGTATCTCCCATATCAACAAATTCATAGCTGATGCGAATCGGTAACAGACAAGAATTCCTAACGTCATCATTACTGATGACATTCCAAGGTTCTACAGATAAATCATCTCGCAACTGTTCGATGTCATCATCAAAAATCTCTATGCTCATACTCCAACCTTCTGCTTTCTACGTTCTACATTTTTAGTATGTCGCTCCGCATAATACCTATACATGGTATCAAGAGATAACGGACAGGCAGAGCGTTCATAAGGTTTTAGCCCCTCGCGTTTCTCACACCAAGGCAATTCAGAGTGAGTCAAGAATATGAGGTAATTCTGTGATTTGCTTCCATATTTCAGTACTATCTGTTCCAACAATTGGATTTCATCATCGCCAAGCCCTAATTGCTTAGTAACCTCGCCGAGAGCTTCATCCATAACATCCTCTGTTGTTTCAAAATCTGCTGGTGTAAGATGCTCACACATGTTTCTATTCTTCCACATATTATATATAGTAGGGTAAACCGGACCATTTACCCATGCTTGCGGAACATCTGCAAACAGTTGTCTCTGGCGACCAAAGAACACCATACTCCAAGCTTGCGCATAATAAAGCAACTTTTGGAGTTTCAAAGGGCTAACCGTCATCTGTTTCGTCAACAAAGACAAAGCGATATAGCGTGCCACCATTTTTATATCATATATATTTGCTTTCATATTTTACCATTTTATGTTTGTTACCGCAAAATTACGTTTTTTCTTCGAAACCACCAAGAAAATTAAAAGAAATCTGCAACTCATCAGCCAATTACCCCCAAATCATCAGTAAACAGCAACCTATAAACTATTAACTATAAACTATTAATTATAAATTATAAACTTCCTTTCTCCCAGCGGTTCCATCCCGCACAATCTGGCGAAGACCAGAAGCAAGCTATAGTCAGGCGGTCCCATCCCGCATAATCTGGCGAAGACCTTTGATGGTCCGCCAACCTTAGAGCGTAGCGGTTCCGAGCACCGAGTAGGGCGGTTTCCTCCCTCGCTCCTGAGGAGAGAGGGTAGGGGTGAGAGGTGGAGCCCTCTTTAAGGGTAAAGAGGGACGGGGTGATTTTCGAAAAAACTCCTTCTTTAACGGTAAGGAAGGACGGGTAGGTTTTCGAAAAATCCGCAATATACCCCATGATTACTGGAGCAACCGCTCCACCCACTATCGTCATGATGAGTAGGGAAGAGGCCAATTTTGTCTTTGTCCCAGCATCCCTCAATGCCAGGATAGAGTTGACAACAAACCTCTTTATGATATTCTAACTATTCTTAAATGATTTGAACAAAAAATCATCAAATATTTACATTCATGAAGAGAATAAAAAGAAGACGCCTGACTGTCATTGCAGAAGGTGCAACTCGGTACAGCAAAAAGAAGAGTAACAAGTTTACTTGGTTCCATCATTATGGTAAGTTGGCTCTTAAGATTTTTCTTTGGTGTTTGAACAACAAAGAACTTCTTAGTGAGATATTCCATTCCATAATAGATTTTGTATTTGAATAAATGTTGTATGAAGTAGCGGAAAAGTACATTTGTCGCTACTTTTTAAAGAGATTTTTCAAAACGGGCTACTAGGCTCCATCCCCAAAAAGTAGCTTAAATAAAAAGGGGAGAGGGATCCGTTCGCCCGTATATCTATTATTTCTTGTTCTTCATCCTCCAGAAGAAGTGCCAAGTTCTGAAGATGGGTTCACTTAGAGCCTCAGCAGGATAATATCGCACAAAGTGCATGTTCCTCCATATCTTCAGGAAGTATTTCTTTGCCATTCCTTGCTGTGTGAAATGCCCATACTTGGTGTAGTGCTGTCCGAAGTTGCCACCATTCAGTATCTCTGCTAACAACAACTTTCCTCGCTTTTCATCCATCGGAGCTATCATCTTCTCTTCTGATAGTCCCAATGTCTCATGCAGCACATACATCACCGCCCTTGCAAACTTCCACAATCCAAGATATTTCAATTCTCTCTGCACCACATCTAAAGCAGTTGAGGCTGAAGAATCAGTAGTGGAAGCAGAACTGGCAGAAGCATCAGAAGCCATATCCCCACTACCATCCAGGCGGTCCCAGCCCGCATAACTTGGCGAGACCTTTGATGGTCCGCCATCCTTAGAGCGTAGCGGTCCCGAGCACCGAGTAGGGCGGTTTCCTCCCTCTCCCCTGAGGGTGAGAGGGGCGGGGTGAGAGGTGGAGCCCTCTTTAATGGTAAAGAGGGACGGGGTGATTTTAGAAGAATTTTGATAGACTTTATAAAAGTCGCAAACTACAAGGAAATAGTCAATGATTTGCCTCATTCCAATTCCTTCATCGAAGAAATGATGATATAAATGCGTCAGCTGATAAATCACATTGAATGTCGTCGTTGGTATAGCAATTTCTCCAATACCGTCTGGCAGGCTAACAACATTTGAGCATTGCAAATCCGCATTCCGTTTGAACCATTTCTGCAAACGTGCATTATAGATAGGATTATTCATTGTGCAAGGGAAGAAATGCAGCTCTACCGGTACTCCATCTACAGAAGTTTCTATATGATGATACCTTATATCATCCCCAAGTTTGAAATGCTTCTTGGCATATTCCGTTATCTGTTCACGGCTTGCATTCACCCATACATCAATATCTCCCGGATTTCGAGAATACACATTCGGATACATCAAGGAATTCCCTTGTCCTTTCAGGATACTGCATCGCAATCCGTCGCCTCTAAGCATAGAATAAAGCTTGCTTGCCACCATATTCACCTTCATGTTTTGTCGATGAATTTGTTGCGTTGCTCCCATCCAAGTCATCAGCAAGTTTCTTTCTATCGGATTCTTCTTTAACTCTTCCGAATATTCATTCCCAAGTCTCTTGATGCCATCAAAACAAATTCCGATAATTGCTTGATTAGATGCGAAGGTATATAGTTGTCGCCAATCTATTTTGGCGACGACTATACTCAGGTCAACCTTGCATCCAAGACAATATCTTAAAAGCGAAAGATTAGCTGATGATTGTGTCATACCATCATTTACAAGTTATTATTTCTTGTACATATCTTCGTAATACTTCTGATAATCACCAGAGGTTACGTTGTCCATCCATTCCTGGTTATCGAGATACCACTTCACCGTTTCCTCAATACCCTCCTCAAACTGGAGAGATGGTTCCCAACCCAATTCCTTCTGCAACTTTCTTGAGTCGATGGCGTAACGCATATCGTGACCCTTTCTGTCTGTTACATAAGTAATCAAATCCAAGTCAGCACCCTCAGGGCGACCGAGCAATCTATCAACAGTCTTGATAACCACCTTGATGATATCGATGTTCTTCCACTCGTTGAAACCGCCGATGTTGTAAGTCTCGGCAATCTTACCCTTGTGGAAAATCATATCGATGGCACGGGCATGATCTACTACATACAACCAGTCGCGCACATTCTCACCCTTACCATATACTGGCAATGGCTTGCGATGACGGATATTGTTGATGAACAACGGAATCAACTTCTCTGGGAACTGGTATGGACCATAGTTGTTAGAGCAGTTGGTCACGATGGTAGGCATACCGTATGTATCGTGGAAAGCACGGACGAAGTGGTCTGAGCTTGCCTTAGATGCAGAGTATGGAGAGTGAGGATTGTACTTGGTAGTCTCTAGGAAGAACTCCTCGCCGTAAGCCTCGTGGTTCTTATCGCTGGATGCCTTGGTAGTGAAAGGAGCAGGAATGCCCTCAGGATGAGTCATCTGCAATGCACCGTAAACCTCATCGGTAGAGATGTGGTAGAAGCGCTTGCCCTCGTATCCCTCAGGAAGACTCTCCCAGTAAATCTTGGCAGCCTGGAGCAGAGACAGGGTACCCATCACGTTGGTCTGAGCGAAGGTGAAAGGATCCTTGATACTTCTATCTACGTGGCTCTCGGCAGCGAGATGGATGATGCCATCCACCTTGTAGTCCTGCATCAGCTTCAACATCAGGTCGAAATCACAGATATCACCCTTTACGAAAGTATAGTTAGGCTTGTCCTCTATGTCCTTGAGGTTAGCCAGGTTACCTGCGTAAGTCAACTTGTCGAGGTTGATGATGTGATACTCAGGATATTTGTTCACGAAAAGTCTTACAACGTGTGAGCCGATGAAACCAGCACCGCCCGTGATAATGATATTCTTCATCTTCTTAATATTCTAAATTCTTTTTTAATGTTTGATCTTTCTCTTCAAGTATTGAAAGGAGATACTTGCCGTAGTCATTCTTCAACATAGGCTGAGCATTCTCTCTCAATTGTTCTGCGGTAATCCAACCTTGACGGTATGCGATACCTTCCAGACAAGCCACCTTCAAGCCCTGGCGCTTCTCCAAGACCTCAATAAAGGTAGATGCCTCAGAAAGGGAATCATGGGTTCCGGTATCAAGCCAAGCGAATCCCCTAGCCATAGTCTGTACCTTCAGCTGCTTATCCTTCAAGAACTCCTGATTAACCGTTGTGATTTCCAACTCACCACGAGCAGAAGGCTTGATATGCTTAGCTACTTCCACTACCTTGTTAGGATAGAAGTACAAGCCTACCACAGCATAGTTACTCTTTGGATGCTGAGGCTTCTCTTCAATGCTGAGGCAATTGCCCTGCTCATCAAACTCTGCAACACCATACCGTTCAGGATCACTTACACGATAGCCAAAGACTGTAGCTTTGCCGTTTTGTTCTGCATCTACTACTGCCTGATGCAGCATCTGGTTCAATCCTGCACCATAGAAGATATTATCGCCTAATACGAGGCAAGCAGCCTCATCGCCAATAAACTTCTCTCCGATAATGAAGGCTTGGGCTAAGCCATCTGGTGATGGCTGCTCTGCATATTCGAACTTGACGCCGAACTGGCTTCCATCGCCTAAAAGTCGCTTGAAGCCTGGCAAATCGAAAGGGGTTGATATAATGAGTATCTCACGGATGCCTGCCAACATCAATACCGAGATAGGATAATATATCATCGGTTTATCAAAGATTGGTATCAGCTGCTTGCTGATTCCTTTTGTGATGGGGTACAAGCGTGTACCGCTACCACCTGCTAATACGATTCCTTTCATAAAAAATAAATAATATGGCTAGCTAAAATCCATATTATAAGATATTGGCTAACCAAGAATTAATAAATTTCAAAATTAAGATTTAGTTTTATAGTAAATGAATTCTATGAGACTAAAACAAACCTCTGGAATAGTATAGTCTTTGATAGATTATAAAAAAACTTGTACAACAATAGTAAAAAATAGCAATTCCGTCAAGTTATTCAATCCTTTATGAGTATCTCTTATGCCCTTCTCTAAATACCACTTAAACTTATAAATAGTTCAACTTCTCGCCCATAATTTTACGAGAATCAAGGACTTCAATAGTTTCTATTGGCAATAGCCAATAAGCACAATAAGTATATTAGCAATCTTACCACTGATGCGATTACGAAAATGGCATAAGCAGAAGTTATACAAGTTATCTTACATTATTTCTTGTATGATATATTGAATTGGGAGTTCTCCATATCCTATCTTGAAGAATTTGTCGCCATTAATTTCCCATGACTGCATTTTTTATGCCCATTTTGATAATTAACAAGACATCAGAAGAAACATTCTTAAGAATTATGTTCTTTTCAAAAAGACATGATCCCAACTTCTTGTACAATTGCCCGAAAATTTGTTTTGCACAAAAAGTAGTCATTGACATAATGCCAGTCATGTCAATCTCTACTTGTTCATTTTGTGGATCCAACTCAAAAATATCATTATAAATGACATTTCCCTTCTCTTTATCACTAATAATGGGACTATATTGTTGTAAACTAATACTTTTCATATGCAATTAATTTTAATATCTTCATACTGCTCAGCAAGATTATCTTGCCATTTTTGCAAGTAACTCACATTATTTAACGGCAAAGATACATAAATTATTGTTCCTTGCCAAAAGCCACAAGTACCTTTTTTGATTTTTCCACATTGATTAACATAATATGCACCTTCTGAATACATATGTAATTCTCCATTTGCCAGATTAACGAATTCACTTATGAGCCAAAGCCCATATCCCATGTGATTAGTATCATGCTTAGAAGTCACACCTTGTCTTGTTGCTATTTCCAAAACATCAAAATCACTAATAGATATACTAGGACTATTTCTCAGTACAGTATTCATTGAACTAATCATACCGATACCTGTGTCAGCACAAACAACTTCAAATTTATTTTTATCACCAGTTGCTACTAAAATCGAATCTGTTTCATCTTGCGAATGCTCTTTAAAATTAGATACAATTTCACACAAAACGCTAAAAACGACATGACATGTTTCGGTATCTTTATAAAACTCCCTAATTTTGGGTATATAATTGTTTTTGGCTTCTACCTCTGAAATTCCATTTAGTTTTATTGGCGCAACAAATACATTATTATAAAACTGATATTTCAAAGAATTAAAATCTGCTGGTAAATTTTTAAAGAACGAATCCAATAGTTCCCAAAAACCAAATCTCTGCAACTCATATAAGAAATTATCGTTACCTATCATTTGTGGAGATTTAAAACATCCTTTTTTTGAGGTGTATTCTACAAATTTATATATCAGCAAAACACCAACAATATCCATCTTTTCAACAAAGCGAGTAACTACCTTTACATGTTCTATTCGTTTGTCCTCCAAGCCAAAAATGGGTGCCGTAGCATCTAAAAACTGTTTAACTCTTTGCACAGTACATACACTTGGTATTTTGAATGTAACCTCACGTTCCATAATATGCTTTTTTCAATTTTTCCTTAGTACAGTTCTCAAGTACTATGTTCTCTGCAATAGTCCCTCCTATTCTTTCAAGATAATAATCAGCTAATCGTTCAATATCAACACATATACTATCTGGTAGAAGTAGTTCATGAATGTGAACTAGTCTCATCAATTTATTTACTGCATTTGTTTTAGAATTGACATCTGCACATTGTTCTATTTTTGCTATTTGCTGAAATATTTCGTCAATTGCATCTCGCCGTTTACTGACCACTTCATCTTTTAATGTTAGATTACGAGCCAAATATATTGCCAGTATAGTAACAAGTACAGAATAAACGCCCCCTACGTAGTCCCCAAACTGAGCCCATTTTTCGGGGTCATTGCTCATTCCTGCTGTCCTAAATTGCAACCAATAAATTCCAATTGGTATTATAAATACAACTAAAGATAGCCATAAAATATTTTTATTAATCCAATTCATAATTATATTATGTTAGTTAGCAATCTTTTATTCCTTATCACTACCAAAGCCGATTATCATAAATGGAATAAACCCATGTACCTAGACTGAAAATAATTACTTATATAGGTGAGCCACTTGGCTCACCCTATTATTTTTTACTTATTGCAGAATTCCACAATCAGCTTGACAATCTTGTCGATTTCCATATCAGACAATTCATAGAACAATGGCAATCTTACTAAGGTATCACCATATCTGTCACAATTTGGCAACTCTCGGCCATCATGCTTGTTCTCATAGAACTTGCTGCTATGCAATGGCAAGTAGTGGAATGTGGTCTGCACATCATTCTCCTTCAAGAACTTCATCAAGGCAGTACGATACTCCAAACTTGGACAGAGCAGATAGAACATGTGAGCATTATTTGTAGCATACTCTGGGATATAAGGCAACTTCACTTCATTGCCAATCTTACCATTCAAGCCCTCGAAATAACGATTCCAGATGTGCTTACGCTTACCCTGAATATCATCAAGCTGCTCCAACTGAGCCCAAAGATATGCCGCATTGAACTCTGATGGCAAAAATGAAGAACCCATATCTACCCAACCATACTTGTTGACCATTCCACGATAGAACTCGGCACGGTTGGTACCCTTCTCCCAGATAATCTCTGCACGACGGATGAAACGCTCATCATTGATGACGCACATACCGCCTTCACCACTACTGATGTTCTTGGTCTCATGGAAAGAGAAAGCACCCAAATGACCGATGCTTCCCAATGCACGGCCTTTATAGAATGAATCGATGCAATGAGCAGCATCCTCTACTACCAGCAAATTATGCTTCTCAGCAAGAGCCATAATGGCATCCATATCACAAGCAACACCTGCATAGTGAACCACAGCAATTACCTTGGTCTTTTCATTGATCAATGGCTCAATCTGCTCAACCTCCATATTAGGGTTTTCCGCTGAACTATCTGCAAATACAACCTTTGCACCTTCACGAAGGAAAGCCAAAGCTGTAGATACGAATGTGTAAGAAGGTACAATCACCTCATCGCCAGGCTTCAAGTTGCAAAGCATAGCGCACATCTCCAATGCATCAGTACCAGATGTAGCAAGAAGACACTTCTTGAAGCCATACTTCTGCTCAAAGAAGGTATGACACTTCTTAGTAAAATCACCATTGCCACTCATGGTTGTTGAATGACAAACTTCCTCCAAATACTTCAATTCTCTTCCAGAGAAATAGGGTTTATTAAATGGAATCATAACTTATAAAATTTAATGTTATTTACATATTGCACGTGAATACAATATTTTGATAGATATTGCGTTTATCAAATATGAAGCAAAACAAAGACATAAAGAAGAACTTATCCGAACGCATCCAAGATGTGTTCGCGAAGTCTCTTGCCCTTATTCTCTCCATATATTTTCGTATAAGTGGTCAGAAAGAACTCTAACCCTTCAATGCATTCAAGTAATATTGAAGCATCTTTTCAGCTTCAGTCTTTGAGTCAAATCCAGCATCAGCCACTTCCTTGGCATGACTTCTGCGAACAGGAATATTCTTCTCAACAACAGGGATAAGCTTCTCAGCCCACGCTGCTGCACCATCATCCAAGTTGATGAAATGTCCTAGTTCACAAGCACTAGCTTCTGGAGTTACAGCCGTTGAAAAGAACATAGGTAAACCACAACTTTGGCTTTCCAATCCCACAACAGGCAACCCCTCATAGCGGGAAGGCAACAGGAAGGCATCGAAAGCGTTATAGAACTGCTGGATATCCTCTCTTCTTCCAAGCCAAGACATAGCAGGTTCAATACCAGTTTCCTTGATACGCTCTTTCATCTTCTCCTCTAAAACGCCAGCACCAATGATAACAAACTGGGCTTTTTTCTGACGCTTATAGATTTCACTCATCACATCTATCAGGAACAGAGGATTCTTCTGATGCTCAAATCTTCCGATAAAGCCATATACCACCTTATCTTCCCAACCAAACTTCTTGCGAGTCTCGTTACGAAGTTCTGGCTGATAAGAATTAAACTCAGTATTGATAGCCGTTTTGAAGATTGCAATCTTACCAGCATCAAATGCCTTCTTACCGAACTGAAAGATACCACAATCCTCACCGCATGCCATATAATGAGTGGCATAGAGATGAGAAAGCGGACGAAGCATATACTTTACGTATGTTTTCCACTCACCTGGAGCTGCCATTGATAAAGACTCAGAGATACGAACCTTTACGCCAGCTTTCTTGGCTGCATACATTGGGAAGAAATTCATCATACTGTTGTAAGCATGAACCACATCATACTTTTCTTTCTTGAAGAGTTCATACAAGGCATCAGTATGCCCCTTGAGTTTTTTGAAAGATGGAACGATAAACACGCGACCCCCCAATGCTTCAATCTCCTCCTGTGGAATGGCATTAGAGTCATCGTTACATACGATGTCCATCTGTACTTGGGTCTTATCTATATGGCGAAAATACTCCATGATAAGATTCTTCTTACCGCCAGACAAGATAGGGCCACCTATAACTGCTACTTTAATCATATTTCAATAAACTAATATTTAAATACTCCTAATTTTAGAACAAACTGCTTTAACTTTCCAATAATATCTAAAAGAAAAAAATGACGTTTCTTTATACTCCAGAATGCAATTTTTCTAATTTTATCAAATTGGTTACAATTAATATTATGAACTGCATCTAAAAACAATGGAGTATTCTCAATCAAAACAATGAATTTTTGTCTTCTTTCCTTATAACCATTTGGATTATTGGGATGAAAATAAGTTTGCATGGCTATACTCAATAATAAATAAGCATTACGCAATTCAAATTCTTGCATGAATTTATTGTTATGGGGAATGCTGTCTATAAAAGACTTTATAATATGCATACAATCAATAATACAAAAAGTATTATTTTCATCAACACGTTTTGATATTGAGTTTTCATTATATCTGTAATGATAAAGTTGTTTTTTTAAAAACAAGGCTCTATTAGCATAATAAAAAGCCCTCATTATCAAATCCACACTTTCCTCACCTTGGCGTAATTTAGGATTATGCTTAATGTCATAGCTATGACACCATTTTACACGAAAGGCTTTTCCCCAAACATCAGAAATACCAGAATTGTAATTAAGAACATAAGATGACAAAGATATATTTTCATCCTTAACATAAATTTTGCCATCGACATATTGATCCCAATTCCATTTGCCTTCAACTGTTTTGTTGTGTAATTCTTGGACAGCACAAAAGAAAATCAAATCAAGATCGTCATGTGAGTGAATAACATGAGTTATACTCTCAACTAAATTTGGAGAAACCCAATCATCACCATCCACATAAACAAGCCAGTCACCTGTCACTGCCTCATAACCAACATTTCTTGCTGAAACTAATCCTCCATTAGCTTTATGGATTACATGAATTCTTGAATCTTTTTTGGAATAGTAATCACAAATTTGTGGTGTTTTATCAGTTGAGCCATCATCTACTAATATCAGTTCCCAATTAGAAAATGTTTGACTAATGATAGAATCCACACATTGTTGAATGTACGAAGCTACATTGTAACAAGGGACAACAATGCTGATAATTTTTTTTTCATCCATAGGTTATATAAATTTCTTAATAAACAGTTTAAACCATACGGGCATTATATTTTTCACCCTTGCCACAATCGAAGGCTTAAAACTATAAACAAAAGTATTTTTAAACCATCCTGGTGTCTCAATTCCTTCGTATATACTATTACGGATATTTGCGACTCGATTTGTTGGACGCAACAGGTTTTCATTATGCCTAGCCACCTGGTCAAAAGTACTTTCCTGTGTATAGAAAAGTTTGGAATATTTAGCCCATAATTTCATTCCCTTATCAGTATTTACCAAAATACATGAAACACCTTTGGTATTGAAGAAGGACGGATGCTCCTTTTCAATTCCCCAATAATCTCCTATTGTTATATCGCCAGAGCGCTCAGGCTTACAATAATGACATTGAAAACAAGAGTTACGATAAGTATGCCCTTCAAGAAAACGGAAATAATATGGATCAACAGTACAAGACTTATACTTATACTTATATTTATACTTATACCCTAATCCCCATCCACCTCGTTTATCACGAAAATCATATTCAAGAATTGGAGACTTACTTTGATCACCAAGCCAAGCTATATATTTTTTAAAAAGAAGCGGACTTGCAACACCATGACAAATCAAATCCATAGTGAAAAGATTCTCATAATCTTTTTTCAAGTACGCTTTCAATCCTGCTATTTGGCAACCTGTACCACTAAAAAGAACCTTTCGTCCATCTTTAAGGTACTGCTTTACCTCAGTAAACGTATGTCTAGTATCAGCCTGAACATATTTACTACTAAGAATAGGACTAAGTTCATCTAAAGTAGAAGCACTAACATGATGAGCATTCCATTCTTTATCATACACAACACCAAATACGACACCTCCTTCGTTTATCCACGCTTTTGCTATACCAGCAAAAGCACCACCAGAAGCACTTCGGTAAAGCATTTCGTCATCCTTTAGTCGAATTGCAAAAACTCTCTGTGGATATTTAGTATCTACAGGAGTGTTTTGAGGACAACGAGCCACACACAATCCACAATCCACACACTGTTCTTGGTTGATTGAGGAAGTCAAAAAACCTTCTTCATCCTCTACTATAGAGATTGCGTGATGTGTACATAATTGCTCACAAGCTCGACATCCAGTACATAAATCTGTAATTTTCTCCATTAACTAATTGCTTTTTTGAGAAATTCCCAACCTATTTTTCTTTGCTTTTCCAAAATCTTATTTACATCCGTAAAATCAACACCAGTATTATCGACAAATGAAAAATCATCATAATTCTTCAGATGTCTATCTTCCAGTCCTACTAATTTTAACAAACTAGCCAATCTACTACTATAGCTATTTGGATAAATACAAATCATAGGAGTGTTCAAATTACAGGAGAATGCCGTAGCGTGGAACGAATCAGTAATTACGCAACCTGCATTAGCTATAAGACTTATGAAATCCTCAACCTTCGGAATTAGTTCTGCCTTACCACAGCGTAACCCCTGATAATGGCGAATACAAAAACGAATCAACTTCCATCCTTTTCTTTTAGCAAACTCCTTGGCGTATATATCAAAATTTGGATTTGTATTCAACTGATAAATCAACACATACTTCCCTTTTTCATATTTCGTCTTATATTCATCTCCCAATACCGACATCCAAAACTCCTTATCAACCTGCAAAGTCGGATCAAGAACATGGGTAGCAGAAGGAATGCCCAATTGTTTTTCAACAATGTCCTTAGCACTTGCTTCTCTGACAGAAATATACTGATAACGAGAAAGTAAAGCCTTTGTTTCTGCGACCTCCCAGTCATCGAGTTTGTTTTTACCTATACTAGCTGCATAGGATATTTTCTTCACATTATCTGGAACAAACTTAAGAAATAGTTCTGGCAATATTCCATTATTCCAGCCAGAATTCCAAGTTTGATCACTACCTGTACAATAAATATCGCTAGTTATCGGAAAATCTATAAAATCATCCATACAGGCATATTCCTTCTCCTGCTGATTGAGATATTTCTTTATGAATGCCTTGAAAACCTTATCCTCTTTTATAAAAGATGGAATCAAAATAAACGGATATACCAATTTAGAAAGAAATCCCTTTCCCTGTGTAAAAGAATGGACTCTATCTAAATAGGACAGTTTCCCATTTTTGTCATAATTAATAAAATCAACTATACACCCTAGTTCTCTAAAAACCTTTTGAGTTGCTAATGCCTGAAGCACAGAACCATAGTTTCGAACATTTTGAAGAGTAATGATTGTTATTCTTTTCATAATTATTCCAAAGCTTTTATTAATTTACGAGTACATGCCTCTAAAGAATAATTCTCTCTAATAAAATTCAACATTGAAGACTGAGACAAATCTTTATCTAAGCATTTCATTATAGCTTTTCCTATATCATCTATATTGTATGGATTAACCAATTCAGCATGCCCATCCCAATATTCCTTTGGTGCTCCAATATTGGTTAAAACTATTTCTGCACCATAAGCAGCGGCTTCTAAAGCTACCATTCCTACACCTTCCAATAAACTAGGCAAAGCAAAGACTTTACATTTCTTATAATAAGCAATCAGTTCTTCATCGCTAAGCATTCCCACATATTCAATATTAGAAGCCCCATTTGTAAGCGAATCTAGCCATGCCTTATCATCTTCCCCATGTAATGCACCTGCCAATTTCAACTGAAATCCATATTTTTTTGCAGCTTCTATTAAGCGAGCTACATTTTTATTTTCGGCTCTAAGTCTACTGCAATGAAAACAAAAGTTTTCCTTATCAGGCATTTCGTTTGCAACATCAAACCTCAATGATAAAGGTACTTTTTTAATTTTTTGCAAAGCAACATCACAGCATTCATTTAGATATTCAGTCTCTTGCTGGCTTCTTACCAAATATCGCTTTGCATTTCTACCATATAGGTAAAAATCATGATGTTGAGAAGAAAGACCAAAATGTTTTTTAAATCCCCAATATTTGAAGAAAAATTTAAACTTCGGCTTAGACCATTGAGGATCAATAATTGGAGCAATTGCGATATTGGGATTTACCTTTGCTAACCATCTAACTAAAACAGGAAACATTTCGCCATAAGCAAGAATTATAATCCAATCATAACTCCCCCAATCATTTACATCCCAAAAATTAATTAAATCACAATCGTGACCTAATTTTACTAATCCATCATGCCACATAATTCCTTGTAGGCGAACACCGCCTCCTACAGATATAGCAGCATTACTATTAATTATTGCTATTTTCATTTTACTATTTTTTTTATTATAAATAATAACAAACAATACACAATGACAGCTTGCCATCCGTTACGTAAGACTGTCGTAAGGACTCCAGCCAAACCAGTTGAATTATTGAATAACAAGAAATACCTAAACATATCTGTCAAGACAGGTAAAGGAAAGACTAAAGAAGATACTGGAGATAATTTTACCAATGATGAAAGGAAAAAGAAATAAACAAAATAAATAAAAATACTATATATAAAATATTTCTCACCCCATAAATATAATCCAATACCTACATCACCAGCAACTCGATATCCGTGATAAAAACCAATATTTAAACTCTCCATTGATAATAAATCTCCAGGAGTATATTGTAACTCAAATTTATTAATATGGATACCTAAAGCATTTAGTATAGGAGTCGGCAAAACAAAAAGGATTTGATTTGCCATATACTCATGCATTATAGGATTATCAAAGCCAAGTTTATGTGCATAGCCAATAGTCATATCACAAACTCTCAAGTTGCAAAAACGATCAAGCATAATATTGTCTACATAATATTCACTCCAACCAGACAAATTATCACCTCCATTATCAGTCCTAAGTAAAAAGGCATTATATAAGTAATGAAGTTTCTCCTTATCTTGATAAAGATCTATTATATTATCGAAAGTCTTTGCAGCATTAGTTTGTTCTGAATCATCCCTTCCCAAGGCCATTGCAGCTGCAAGATCAGCAACTGGTCCTGTTACAAGATAAATTGCAATAAAACAATAAATTGCACTCTTTCTTGAAAAAAGCTTTTTATTCTCTGAAAATAAAGGTACTATATAGCACATCGCAATGGTAACAAAAGAGCTAAATATCATAGTTCGTTTTCCTGTTGCCAATCCTAAAGCTGCTAAAACTATAAGATATATAATGATTGGACGTTTCTCTGTCTTTGTTAATACGTTATTTGAATATAACTTCTTAAATAAAAGTAATATCGGAAAGCATGCAAAAACTTTAGTTACTCCCAACAAATGACCTAAAAAACCCAAGTTCTCTGCTTCTGCATCTTCAGTACCCATTATCGTCAATAAGAAAACCTGACTGAAGATTCCAATAAAACCCATTACCCATATTTGCTTATCTGATGGCGGAGTGAAATATCCTATTTTATCCCATAATTTCGTCAATACGTTGTTGGGGCGATAAATACGAAGACAAAGTCTAAAAGCTAGTATCAGCATCACTAAATTCAACAACTGATAATTGAATGTCAAATACGGATTCTGAAATCTAAATGTTAACGGCTTTCCCTCCACCAGAGTCATCAATAAAGGCATAAAATAGAAACAAATTCCCAATCCAAATAACGAGATAAATGGCAAGAAACATTTCTGGGCATTTCTATATTTCATCACAAAAAGATGTAGAAATAACCATCCTATGATAAAAGTTCCGCAACCATATATATTCTCTATCTCTGGATAAAAAAACATTTCGAACAGAGATAAAACACAAAGGAGAATAAGAATCCACTTTGATATATTCGAAACATTGTCCTTAATTAATGAATTATTCATAATTACAGATAATTATTCCTTTCCAAATGATGAAATAATACGTTCCATCATATTCTTATATACATTTACTCGCTTAATAGAAATCTGCTTAACTCTATCTGTTGGGAAATTATGAAGCTTTTCTATAATCTTTTCCACTGTAGTATTGCACTTTCCATTTTCGATGGAACACCAATAATCTGTCAATCCGTATTGGCTAAGTACATCATAGACTTTACTACTCTTAGATGTCTTTTTCTTACCCCAAAAATCTACGATACCCCAATTGTCTATACTAAAACATGGCACACCATTAGTAAGACTTGAGACTATAGGGTGCATATTGCTACCTATATATGCAGAAGCATATTTAATTAATCCAAACCAGTCTAAGGGGTTCAATGGCAGTTTGATTTCATATTTGAAAGGATGTTTATAAGCATATACACCATCGATGTTGAAAGCAACACATTCTTTACCCTCACTCTTCAGTAACTCGTTCATTTTATCTAACTCTTCATAAGTATAAACTTGTGAACGTAAACCTATCAATACATACTTCTCAGGTAATTCAAACTTTCTTCTAATATCATTTTCGGAAGGTATCAAATCACCCAAATTATAATTTAGTGCAAATACTGGATCAGGAGTTACTTCTATAGATCTAGAAGGTTGGGCTGCAAGCATCATATCCTTCGTCCAAGCATCACGAACAGATATATACGTCATTGTATCTATCTGTTTAGCTATTCGTTTAAGAACGGATTTAGTAAAGATAGGGTATTTGCTATTTTGCGAAGATACAGACATCATGGCTGTCGGAATCTTATCCGAAAATCCTACGCCCCAAAACGGATTAGGAAAACGACGTTCCTGTTGTAATGGTTCTATCCAAAACGGGCGATGCTTGCCCAACTTCAATGTAGAAAACAATGGCCAATGTTGTGCTACTGCATCAGAACCGATGATAACAGCTTCTATTCCTTCTTCCTTTATTACTTCAAAAACCTGCGAACAAGTATGAACATTTCGAGTTTGGTTCTTTATTTGTTCTTTAATAAATTTCTCATGTTCTAAAGTCTGAATAGAAATTGACCTATTTTGGAGTTTCTTTTTAAACTGAGATATTTTATTAGTAATCTCTACCTGATAAGATGTATAATTAATAAAAACAGGAGTGTGACCTTGATTTTTGAGATAATAATATGTAGACGTGGCCTGAAGATTAGCACCAAAATTAGCCACATGTAAAAATGTTAAAACACCAATTTTCATATTTAACGTCCTCTAATTATATTTTTCACTTTTGCAAATCCTTCCTCACCAGCTATGCTTACAATGGCTTTTCTTGCAGCATTAACAACAAGCTTATCTGCCGATTTCTTAAGGTTAAGCATCGTAAACAATGCCTTATTTTCATCGTCCTGTTCTGTAAATATCTCAAAAACAATAGGCTTATCTCCTATTTTCGGATTCAAGAATTTCCCTTTAACTGAATTAAACTCTTCCTTATTGGTAGCAGAAAGATATTCATATCCCAAATCATCAGCAAAATGCTTCAATAAATTCAATGACTTATTACCGAAATGCCCACCTGCAGAAATATAAGGGTCAACTACAGAATTATCATATTTAGAAGCAGGATGAATAAAATTGCGGAACTCCATTCCTTTTCCATTATTTACCACCAATACACGAACATTATTACCTACATGACGATTGCCCAAGGAATTCATATCATAGAAGAATGATAAATCACCGACGATACCATAATAAAGCTTATCTTTGTGAACCAAGGAAGAGCCAATCAATGCAGAGATACCTCCATCTATACCAAAGCCTCCAGTACAAGCAAAACCATTTACAGAATTAGCAACCTCAAAGAAACTCCAAGCTCGCAATGAGTTAAGAATTGCATATTGCATAACACTATTTTCCGGTATGCCAGATGACAACTCTCTTGCTGCCCAAATATTTGAGAAAGGCAAATCTGAAGGTACACAATCCATCAAACCATTATAATCATTTTTACAATTCTCAAAGAATGACGTATCTCTTTCATTCTGATTTTTCATCGATGAATATTTCTCAAAGAAATCATGCTCGCGCATATAGAACATAGCAGACAAATGATGAGTTAAATCACGTATTACACCATCTTCTGCAACACGCCAAAATCTTTTTGCTTTAGGAGCAAGCATTGCCATCTCATAAGAACCGGTAATATCACCAATTCCTATCATTAAGTCAGCGCTAGCAGCTACACTGAGATACTGTTTCTGACCACCCAACACAGCACCTAATATGCGATATTTTCCATGATAATTACTTGTATGGTCACATAGTACCACACCATTATATTTCTCACAAAACATATCTATTGAATTTGTCTCCTCCTTAGTAAATGGTTTATGTGAGCCAACAAATACAGCTACCTTTTTGCCATCAATAGAAGGCAACTCATCATGCTCTGTTACATATTTAATGTTACGAACATTTTTCAATTCTTTCACGGAAAAATCAAAACTACTTTCTGTCTCAAGATTGATATGAACAGGACCACCTCCATTAACTTTTAGAGCAACCATTGCTTGATTCAACTTCATCTGGCAATCCCATTCATCATCTAAACAGCGCACTAATGGAGCAAATACACTTAAATTACAAATATCGTTAGATACTGCTGTTCTATCAATAACCTGCGCACAAAGATGTCCAATATGTGAAAGAGGACGTGTGGAAGTTACAGCTAGAATAGGAAGATGACGATAATAAGCCTCTGTCATTCCTGAAAAATAATTTCTAGACGCTGTAGCTCCAGTACATGTAAGAACAACCGGTTCACCAGACTCTTGAGACAATCCTACAGCCATATATGCAGCAGAACGTTCATCAACACAAGAGTACATCTCAAATCCTCCATCATTTTGACAACTCAAAACAAAAGGAATATTAGTGGAACCTGGACTTGCAACAATCTTTTTGATACCATTTGCTTTCAGCAAACCTATTAGTATCTGAACATTACGTTCACTTGAATACATTTCTTTCATATCTTATTTGTTTCTATTTTAATGGTAATATGGTTCTTCTCAATAAATATTTAATTTTATCTTTTAATGATGGAATTTCTGCCAATGGCATCCACTCACCTGTAATTCTATCATACATGGCAAAATCACCATAACCACCAATTCTGTAAGAGGGATGATGTATAAAATCTCTAAGACACTCTTCCATACCTTCTAAAGTAGGCTTAAAAGTGTCTACATCTATGTATCGAGCTATCTTGCTGTTGTCAAATACACGATTATAGTAGCGGTCATATTTCACCTGCCATTCATGACCTTTAATCTTTATCCGAGGATTCTCTTCTAACATTAACACCTTAGGCTTTTTGCCAAGTTCCTCCTCTAAGACACGAAGATACATATCAAAAATCTCTTGCCATTTATGATGTTCAGCTATTGTGATATGGAATATCTCACCCAAAGCACTATCTTCACCCAATAGAGCCGCTATACCTCGAGCGACATCATACCCATAGGTTAGCGTTGTTGTCTTGGAAGCTATATCCTTAGAGAATACGATAGTTCTATTATGAAGAGCCTGATATAACCAATAATCTTTTTCCAAAACTCCTAACTGTAGACGTATCTCACTATAGGTTATGTAAGGACGAATTATCGTCCAATTCTTATATTCAGAATTAAACAAAACATTTTCCTCTCGTGCCTTACTCAATGCATATTCGTCTGTTTTCAGATATTCTTCATCCTTACATACATCAAGTAGACGAGGAGACTGCTCTGTTATAGGCTCTTTACTATCAGCATAGACTCTCGAAGAAGACAGGAATACATATTGTTTGCAGGCATCCAACAGTTGATTCACTCTGCAAGCAAATTCAGAAGAATTGTAAATCATAAAGTCTACAATTACATCCCAACTCTTCATATTTAATACTTGCTCTAGAAAATTGTCATCATGCGCATTGCCTTGAATATAGGTTACTCCAGGGCTATTCTGCCGTGGGCTTCTGGATGTTACAAACACATCATGTTTGCCATCATTTAATATTTGTACGAGGTGGTTGCCCATAGCACCAGTTCCTCCTAATAACAATATGGATTTATTCATAATTTATCTTGAAATTATCGTTTATCTATTACTATTTTTCTTACCTTTTCTATTATAATTCTTCTTTCTTCTGTAGTAAGACCTATTAAACCTCAAATCCGCAACCTATAGGGTTTAGTGGGATTTTGCTTGCAAAGCGACA
>ERZ1026862.305-NODE-305-length-32310-cov-46.856053_pt1 | contig 32310 bp, 59 predicted proteins | sample MGYA00380161_ERZ1026862 | MGnify/ENA primary metagenome ERZ1026862 (study PRJEB33269, sample SAMEA4719797) | human gut metagenome | biome: human-associated habitat; feature: organic feature; material: feces | place: Cameroon | collected 2013-10 ... | reverse complement strand
AAAACTAATAGAAAATTTGTTTATCTGAAAAGAATTTATTAATTTTGCGGTATTAAAATTAATAATAACGATTAATTATAGGAGATACAGATATGAACACAATTGAAAAGAAACTTCAAGCCGAGCAATATGTTAGCGATATTGCCGAGATGGTTGCTAATATCGCCAATACGTTGCACGATAGAGACTATGAGAAGAACTCTAAAGAATTGAGATACCTTTCGGGTGATGCGTTCGTAATGGAGCAACTTTCTTCCTTGCTTAGATACGCAAACAGATTAAAGAGCCTCGTAATTTCAAACAACTAATTTAATTTATAGGAGATACAACAATGATGACAAAAGAAGAAGAAATCAAACATCTTATGGCTTTAATGGGCAAAGGCTGTGGCGATACATACTTCAACCAGTTCTTTAGCATTTGCGACATCGAGCAGATGATACAGAATATTAAAGACGACTTCGCTATAGAGATGGGCTGCTCATTCGTTAAGAAGGCAGAGGTGCTTGAAAAGAAGTTGCAAGAAGAGCAAAAAGCTCACGACCAGGATATGCTTGATTTTGTCGAGGATATTCTTGTAACAGAATACCGAGGTGGTAACTCTCTCAATGTAGCAACAGAAAAAATCGGAATGGATAATACCATTAAGATTAAGCGCAAAAATAAGATTCCACTCAGCGAAGAGGAACTTGATTACTTGGTTTCAAAACTTGATTAAATTTAAATTATAGGAGATACAACAATGGGAACTATTAAAACTTTTATTCCATCAGAATCAGTTGTGGCTTTTGAGAAATTCGCAAAAAAGACACAGAAGAACGTTGAAATCTAAGAGATATGAGCAAGCAGGAGTTTCTGAGCAAGTGTTATAGCTGTAACGAGTATAACACTTGCTATAATTCAATATTATATAGATTAGGCTGTGGTACTTATCTGGCTTATCTTGAAACAAATAATTTTCTAAATAAGAAATGATTATGAATAAGTATTTGGAATTGAAAATGAAGCAATCGAAAGAGTTTCGCAAACTTCCTATGAAAGTAGCTTTTGGTAAAAAGCAGTTTGAAGAAATAATGAAACAATGGGGATTTACGACCAGCAAAGAGGATATTGCTAAGGTCAGTATGCTTGCTTCTGGTTGCTATTGTCTGGTAACAGATAAACCTCTTTTCGATGAGTATTTCAAGCGTACCGAGAAGGAAATTACAGATTTTCTAAAGGATGATGACAACTTGAAAACAGCTCTAAAATACGAGTTCGCTAACCATGAATGCGGATATACTGACACGCCGCAGGACGCACTACCTCCGCTCTTTATCAGTCGTATTGATTTAAAAACAGACGAAAGACTGAAAAGAGTATTCAATGAGGCTTGGATTGAATTTTTAAATGAAGATGTAATGTAAAAAAGATAAAATTATGGCAAAGTTTATTGAGGTAAAGTATAAAGGGCATTATACCCTTGTTAATATAGATAATATCGCTTACGTTGAACCTTCACGAAATGATGAGATAACAACATCTATAAAGCTTAATTGCAAGACTACATCAAATGGTGGTCAAGTAATTCTCTGCGAGGATGATTACCATACATTCTTGGCAAGATTAGAGAACCTTACTAACGTTGATAAAGCCGAATAAGATATGAGAGCATTTGATGTACTTTTAGCCTTGCACCGCTTGGATATGCGACAGGGCAAAGATTATCTTGAAGCCCCAAAGAAGAATGATTTGGAGCTGAATGTGATAGAAGGTAAGCTAAAACGGAATCATTGGTATTGGTGTGATTTTCATAAGCAACCAATGCTCGGCGAGCCTTCGGTCATCCTCACTCTTGGTGGTGGGGATATTCAATATCTTTATGAAGTAGAAAAATAAAAACAACAGAATTATGTATCAGATAAATCTTACAACATATAACACAGATATAAAAGCAAAGAATGCTCGTCGTATCTTAGCTAACAAAGAGAAAAGATTTCTTGGCAGAAAGTTTACGAATATAGCTGAGACAAGAACCGCCTTGATGGATTTCTTTAAAAAGAATGATTACACGATAGGCAAAGATATTACAGAGAAAGATGAATGTACTTTTGTCAGAACCTTGCTTTTCGGTAACAAAATGATTAAAACAGAATATGCAATAGTTAAATGTAGTAGTAGATTATGGCTCGTTTCGCTCTAAGGAATCAGGAGAAGATAAAGCAAGCATTCGGGGAAGGAAGGTTGAATGAGCTTCTGAAAGCATTGAAGCAGTATTCTGCTAAGTACCCGAAATGGACGTTGAATGAAATTATCAGAGACGGCAATCCTTATCCCACTTTTGTGATTGATAAGGTAGCCGTATTATACGTCACTTACCTTGTGTACGATGTCTATCATGTTGCTCTGAAAGAGTTCCTGTAAAACAAAAAGCACCGCCCTCGGAGATACGAATAAGGGTGGTGCTTATGAAAAATGTTTAGAGTTGTGGGTATATAGGAGATACATACCTATAACAACAATAATGCAAAAGTAATGAAAAATATTTGGATAAATGGGTATTTATTCTTAATTTTGCGAATTATTAACAATTTAATAGAAGATTATATGGAAATACCAGCTAAAATAAAGGAAGTAATGAATGAATACGGAATGAATAATGCCGAACTTGTAGGAGATAGTATGTATCTATTATCATCTAAGTCAAACACGAAAGGCGTTATACCGACAGGTCTTCCGTTGATTGTAGATTATCATTTAGGAAGTATTCGCATTCTCTCTGATGATGAAGCATTGGAATTAATAAGTAAATTATGATATAACTTAATTTTCTTGCGTATGGGGAAAATTGAATAAAAGCCGATTAAATTCAGATAGCCGCCTACCACGGTGAAGTTATTTAAAGGAGGTCAGACAGACCTCCTTTTCTATTCTCCAAAAATGCTTTCCTTTAACTTTTTTTTCGTTGTTATAGCTTTACTCATTTCCGTGTTTATTACCTTATCATCAATGCGCATAACCCATACCTTACTTCCCTTCATGCTATCTATATACTTGACAACATCAGTACCTGATTTTCCGTTTTGTGGGTCAAACATCCAAACTTTATGATTCTCGGTATATGCGCTAAATACGTGAGCTGAGTTCTTTTTCCATTGGCAATAAATCTCGTATCGACCATCATTTTTTCCTAAAGTATTAAGAAGAAACTCTTCTATTCGCTTTTTATTCATTATCTGATAGCCATGTTCTTTTGCCCATACAGAGCTTTTTATATATTCATCTTTATTGCCGAAACGCTCCATCCAGTTCATTTTTATTTCTGAAATGGTATCAAATCCTTCTGCTCTTCCCTTTGCCACAATATTGAATCCTCTACGGCGCAATTCGTGCGCAACAGTACAGGTTTGACAATTTACTCTGTATTGTTCGCTCCATCTGTAATAAGGGTTTTCTTTTCCGTTATTTGCTTGTAACCAATTCATCGGGCGACCTTTAAGGATGCCAAGTTTCTTTTCAAGTTCTCTACAATTCGCAATCTGCTCTTTAGTAAATCCATCCCAAAGTAATTTATCCCAACGTTCACGGATAGATATACCATCGGCAAAACGCTTATAAAGACGTTCGATGTTTACTACAGACCAAGAATTAGGGGATTGTATGGCTTTATATACAGCCTCATATCTCTTAGCAAGCGCACCTGAAAGTATATCCTTTGAATATGTTAGATTGGAGCGCAACTCGTCCATCTTATCCTCGTATATAGTCATGCGGCGATAAGTCCAAGCTTTCTGTATAGCCTTTGCATCCCGTTTAGCGTGGCGAACTTCTGCTGCCTTCATAATAGCTTCCTTAGAAGAAACCGCATTTAACCCCAATTTCTTGCGGTCTGACGGGCTTAAAAGGTGTGCCCAATACTTTGTGTTATCTTGCAAGTGCCAAGCCAATTTACCCCTCATTCCTGCCTTTACAATGGCTTCGGAGTTATCCCTGATATATTGATTGTACTTTTCTGGCATGGTGAGTATAGTGTAAGGAGATACGTAGTTACTCATATCCTCGCCTGCCATTAAGCGTTTATAGAACTCCTTCTTCTCCTCGCCTTGTATGGTGATAGGGTCAGAGGTACACATGCAGTTTGCGTGCCAACTTCGCCAATCAAAATATTTCGGGTAGCGACCTTCGAGGTCATTGCATATATCATCAATATCATGTTGTGGTGATACGTGAATGTACTGACCGATAACGAATGGCTCATTCTGCCATCGCTCGTTTCTTGCCTTGTGATATGCGGAATTTATCTCCGTTCTTGCTACTCTGAGAGCATTCTTTCTTGCCGAGCGGTAAACGCCCATGCCTACCTTCTCCAATGGCTCTTCAACGAAGCGCACCTTGCCGTCAATGATTCTACGTCTGCGCCAAGTTACCACATCTTTCTTCTTTCCGTTCTTCTGAACCTTGATAGTATGGTAACGGCGATACATCATATCTGGGTCATTGAGGTATCCGCGAATGCTCTTGCCGATTTCCTCTGCTGATGAGCCTTTCTTGATTCCGTCCGCAATGGTGTTACTCATAGCCATTTCAAACTCACTTTTCGTCTGTTGGCAGTAGTTCCAAACAGTCTGAGCGAGATTCAATCCATTCTTTGCTTTTAAGCGATTTGAAATAAACGTGGCTGCGGCAGTATCTCGTGCGACCCTTATAGCTTTATCAGTAAGCACGGAATAACCGCCTATAACCATTTCATCGTGGTTGTACGCCAATGCTACGCCATCGGTAATGCCGCTCTTATAGCAAAGAAGGCTATTCTGATAGTAATCATTGAAGATTTCATTCAAACGAGCCTTCAACTGCGGAAAGTTTTCAAAGTTGAAAAGCGCATCATCTTCGAGCATATCTTCTCCATAGCCAAGCAAAGTGAGCTGCTTGACATAATCGCTATACAACCTGCCCAACCGCTTATTATAAACGGCGAACAGATTATTCAGTTGCTCTTTCTGCTGTTTTGATGTGAGCTTCTTTGACATTATTTTTTGTTTCTATATCTCTGTTCAATACTCATAAAAGCCAACTGCTCCTTTGTTGGTGCATTATTGTACTTATCAATCAGATGTTCCATCTTCTCATCATATTTATGAAAGTTCTGTCTATCTTTGATATACTTGTATTGTTCTCTCATATTATTGAGAGTTGCCGTTTTCCACGAATAACCCTCGTAATTGATATGGAACTTATTATCTGATGTATCAAAGCGCACCTGCCCAAAGGTTCTTGGCATACCAGCTACCTTCTTGCCGTTGATACCGATGTTTGTATGCAAATTGCCGTTATCATCTACTCGCAAGCCCGTGATAGTGATGAAAGGCTCGTTAGGGTAGAGATTCTTTAAGTCCTCACGCCCTGCGTAAACGGCTTTTGCCTTATCGGAATCTGTATATGCCCCATTATCATCAACCGTATTCATATAATCTTTGACGGCAGAGATTTTCTCCGCTGATATGGTCTCCTTAGGATGGCTTTTCTTTGTTCCTCCGCTTGCCTTTGCCATAGTTATTCCTCCTCTTCTTCTTCATTAGTAACTGATTGTTCTCCACTTGCGGCACTACCAATCCCCGAAAGGGCTGCTTGCTGCATCAATGCTTCTTGCTGCTCTTCCTTCATTTCTTCCTCAACCTTATCTGGGTCATCATTGAGAGGGTTCAGTTCGATAGCACGGCGATTAGAAGTAGATTTCGCACCGCCATTTGATGAAGTGATAAGTTGCAACAACTCTACGTCATTCTTTGGCAGATATGGCTTAAAGATAGGCTCGAAGTCGATGTACTCAGCCGTATTCTCGTCAATACCCTTTACGTATGCACCACTATAGCTGATGCCGTTTGCAACAATATTGCAACGGCGAGTGAACATTTCGCCAAACATTTCTGTCTTTAGGTCAGCCTTCATGTAAGGAGCTGTGAACATTAAACGGATGGCAGCACCTGAGGTGTTGTTGCCAAGCGTTTTCATATTCTCAAAGCTTATATCTGCGACAGATGTAAACGAATAGATGATATTAAAGAGGTATGCGATTTCTCCCTTCACGCTTTCAGGCGAAGAATCCCACGAAAGTACACTCATCTGTGAACTATCGCCACCTACGAATACAGAACCCTGCTCACCCTTCTCGGCGAAGCCTTCCAAGCGACCTTTGACAAAGTACTTTGGTGTACCGAAGTAGTCATTTGTATCTCCCCAATTTGAGATACAAGTTTCCACTCTTTCAATAGCCCATTGAACATCTTCCCATTCTGCCTGGTCTTGTCTGTAATACACTACAGGTATCTTGCTAAAGCCATGAGGTAAGGCTTTAATGAGTCTCCAACCGCCTTTCTGGTCATTTACATACTGATAACAGAACCTATCATCATATACATCGAAATGCAATTCAGAATCGCCAAGCTCATCGAACACATAGTACTCACGAGCAAAACCATCCATAATGTGATAATCGTTGAAATGAGGATAAAGCTTATCTCCTCGTGACGGACTGAGCAGTTGTACTCGAATATCACCACGGAGCTTTCCTTCGGCATCGGTAGGCTGATACCAGAGTTCGGCAGCTTCGCACTCCTTGAAGATGGTACGTGCAAGCCTCTTGTCGAAGTACTTCATCTTATTGTCGTGGAAGCAGTGCATGATACCATCATAAAGCTTCTGCTGCTTGTCGTTCATTTTCTTTACATCAACACCATGTGCGGTAGCCTTATAGGTAACGGCATTCATAAGCAAGAAGCCTACCGTGAGATTTACGACAGACTTTTGTATTGGGATAGCGATACGAACAACATCGACCTTTTTCGTCTTATATTCAGGCTTCCCCGTAACGGGATTGGTTTTCCCAGTCGGTACGTTGATTATCTTATTCTTACGAAATTCCTCATCCATTACCCGATGAGTTACTGGATTCCATTGCTCTTCAAGTACACTCAGAGGTGTCTTAAAGCCTTGCTTTCTTGCCGTAAGGTATTTATGCACATCGCTTGCCTCTGGCATTGATAATATTTCTTGTATTGTTTTCATATATATGATATATTTTGTTATAACACAGGCAAAGTTAGTGATATTATAACTTATATAAGAATGAAGAAGAAGCCCTGTGTAAACAAAAGGAAAACGCCTATTTCGGCAATCTTCCAATATGCCAATGATTGCATTCGTTGCAAAGGTATGCCGAGTAACCGAGCAGCCGCTTTTTCTTTATGTACCTTGCTGCTGCCTTCTCGTTATCAAAGGATAATTTAGCTACTCCTTTGCCGTTATAGTGGGAACGTTTTCGATGATGCTCCCTTGGCTGTTTATCATATATTCTTTTCATAAGCATTTGGGTTTTAGCCTATCAGACCGAGGATATCGGCGGCTTGCATACCGCTTCCGTAATCACCTAACAGCTTCTCCATAACAACATATCGGCATGCATCTATTCCGTGGTTATACATATCAATCGGTTCATTTAGCCACTTGCCTTCTTTATCTTGTCGCCATGTATAGTTATTATACTCTCTCCTTATATTGGTAGAGTGTTTTGTTATATGAATTGTATATTCAAGCATCTTCATTATACCAGCCTGAATAGAACCAGGGAATTTCTTAACAGGCTTTATATCAATACCAGCATTATAAATTTCGTCTATCAGTCGAGGGTCAGCACACTCAGATATAACCTCTGTATTATTTTTATCCTCCTTCAATACTCGAATAATATCAGAGGAAAGCATTTTGGTCTGATAACACACCTCATCGATATATATATTCTTACCCCATATAAATACGTCAATAATGGCGGTTGGGTCAGAAGCATAACCGAAATCCATTCCACGATAATGATGCCTATATGCTTCTACTGGTATATAGTCATCAATGACTACGTTTTTAAATATCAAGCCCTCAACCATAGAGCGCAATCCCAAGCCATAGATACGCCAAAGGCTCGGATTCTTCCATTTAAGGCTTTCAATCTCAGCAATAACCTTTGGTTCGAGAAATGGGTTATCCTTGTAAGTGGAAATGAACCAATAGGTGCTTTTCTCCTCATTTACCTGATTTATCCAATGGTCTTCTGAGAAAGAAGGGTTGTAGTCAAGGATAGAGAACTCCGTGGTACGCATCTGTAGCTGCTGCCATTCGATGAAAGAAAGCTCATTCGCTTCATTTACGAAAAGTATCTTACGCTTAGAACCACGCACCTTCTGCTCATTATCGGTGGAGAAGAACTCAATCCAAGAGCCGTTAGGGAAGGTGTAAACGAACTCTGATTTATTCATGCACTTATCTTTCCACCAACCAAAGTTGAGCATAATATCCTTGAAGTCACGATATACGGTACGTTTAATAGAAGGCATACCAGCACGAATGATGGAAACGGTCGTTCCAGCATAGTTGAAGCAAAGCATACAGAGGAACTGCACAACCGAGTAGGTCTTGGCAGAATTGTGAACCACAGTACCATCTTTGAGTAGAAAATATGGAGAATTGTCAAGGGTAAAACCATAATACTCTCCAACACCTGCGCTTTCAATCTGTATTGATGACGCATAATAATCTCTATCGCATTCTTTAAATATCTTCTTTCTTTCTACTTTCATATATTGAGACAACTCCTTAAAGTCATTATGGTTTATCTCAATAGAATATACCTCGCATTCATATACAGAACCATCCGCTCTTTTCATTTTAGCTATTTCTTTCCGATAGCCATTTGTATAGAAACCAGTAATACGACATAGTTCTTCAATCGCCTTTATTATACACTCTTTTTTCTGAGTGATAGTAAATGTAGCTCTTTTATTCTTCGTTCCATCCGTATCAATCAGTCCAGCGAGCAATTTAAGGCGATTTTCCTTTGAGTTATAAATATATTCGTCAGGGATATGTTTATTTCCAATCAGTCCGAGGTCTTTGAAAGCTTTACAATAATTCTCAATTTTTATACTCGGTCTAATCTGTGTATGTGCCTTAGTTGTAACCTTTATTCTGTGGGTAACCTTATCCACACGATACGCTTCGCTACCAATTTGCTCAGCGAATGAGTAGAGGTAATCAATTATCTCTTTATCCGTATTTGTGATGTCATACCAACGAATAGCGCAGCCGTCACCGAGCCACACGCCTAAATAATATGGGTCGATTGGAAGCTCTTTTTCTTGTAGCTCTATATCAGTATTCTTAAAGCCAGTATATCTTCTCTGAAAGTTTTTACTCTGTGCTTTATAATATGATATATCAAAATCGTGTATAATGCTTTTATCAAAAGGGAGCATTTCGATTCTACGTTTCTCCGCACTCTTATACCCAGGAATAGCAACTTTATGTTGTTTTGCCCTTGTTTGCTTCAATGAAAGGATATGTCTTGAATTTACAGTATAGTCAATACCCCTCGCTTGATGAATGGTATATAGATTATCTATTCCGTTATGTGTCTCAATAACGGAATTATAACCATTTCCATCTTTATTCATTACTTTGTCACCAACTTTAATTGATTCTATTGGCTTCAAAGTTCCATCGAACATACGTACAAGAGTGCCTTTTGCAAAGCAGCGTGAGCTTCCTTGAAGAGAGCAAGTTGTAAATCCTGCTTCCTTCGCTGCTTTCACCCTCATGTAGTTCTTCGCTAAATATACGTGCGGCATATCTCTATTATCCTTTCTTTGCTTCTTTTGTTATTCTGCTGTCCTGTCTGGTTCAGCATCCTTCTTTTCCTTCTCTTTCTGAATCTCAGCGAGAATCTTCTGATACTCTTCATTATTGGTAACAACGTGTACTTGCAATGGGTCTTGCTTAATCTGCTGACCTTTGCTTGTTAGGTCGATATGCTGAATCTTTCCGTAGGCTCTATCAATAACCCTTTCGAGTACATCAATTCCCTTCTTGTCAAGTATTCCCTTGGCAATAATGCGTTGCATCATTGGGCGTGACTTATCACGTACAATGTCTTCCAACTCTGCTTGTGGTAAAGAAGCAATGTACAGAAAAGACTCTGCGATAATCTGAGAGGAAGGCACTTCATAGCCCTTCTCCTTCATTTCCTCGATGAATAGCGACATCGTTTTGGGTCTCGGTGGCTTACCCTTTGGGTTGCCAGACTGCCCCTTCTTAAATGTTCCTTTTTGGAGGTTTGCAAGCTGATTCTTGCGCTTCTCCTCATTACGAGATAATGGCATATTATAACTTTTATTCGTTGATATTTCGTTGCTAATAGCTTTTATTTAAGAAAAGTACCTTTATCTTCTTTCTCCTCAGCTGCCATATCTCGGCACATTTTCAGTACATCGAAATACTCTCCGAGATTATTATTATATAGCAATTTTGCTATCTGCTGTACAAAGGTAGGCTTACGACCATCTTGCTGTAGCTTCACTACTTCGCAAGCTGGCATCATTAAGAACTGCTCCATGATTTCAACCTTTTCCCTAGAGGAAAGAAGTTTCTTGGTAGGAAGCAGAAAACCTACTTCCTCCAAGATTTTAGTTTTGACTGATTTAACCTTCATATTTATCACCATTTACGAGGTTCATAAACTCAGCCCTCACTTGTGGGTCATCCTTGAAAGCACCTTCGAGGTAAGAAGAGGTCATAATGCCCTTCTTCTTTGCACCTCGGAACTCTTTGCAAGAATGATGACCTTTCATAACGAGAGCTATACCAAGTGGTGGATATTCGCTACCGAGAGCTTCTTTCAGCATATCTACGATGTCGTGTACCAATCGCTCTTGTATCTGTAAGCGAGCGGAGCAGTAATCAACGACACGACCAATCTTAGAGATACCGAGAATCTTTCCCTTTGGGTTTGGAATATAGGCGAACCAATACTTACCCCAGAACCACACACAATGATGCTCGCAGTTGGAATGAAAATCGCCTTGGTCGATAACCATGTTATCATAGACGATACCATCCTTGCCGTTGTCAAAGGTCGTAATCTTTGGCTTCTGTGTTGGGTCGTAGCCTCTGAATATCTCTTTCCACATTCTGATAATGCGGTCAGGTGTGCCCTTCAAACCCTCACGATTAGGGTCTTCACCGATGTATTCCAATATGCGGACGATATTGTCCTCAACAGTTACGTCATGCTCATCGGGGAAGATAAGCCAATCGTTGGCACCAACGATACCACCGCAGAAAGATACCTTATCCTTAGAGTGTTCTTTAACGAAAGTAACCGCTGTATCGTAGTTCCTGAAACCTTCGATAGTCTTTCCGCTATCGCAAATATCATCAACAACGAGGGTGTTAGGTGTAGTCTTATGAATATCGCATTCAATACGAATACCAAGCAACTGAGAGAGTTGAATAGCAGTAAAATAACCACCACGTGGGATAGGGTAGATTGCATCATAGTTTCGACCCTTGTCCTTAATCTGCTCTGCCATCGCACCGACCGCAGTCTTATAGTAATTATAATCTATCTGAACTTTATTAGAATCTTTCATATTTCCTTATTTATTTTAGTTCTGCTGGCTTTTCTTCCAGTACTCTTTATAATCTTGTTTCTCCTCCTCATTAGGCTCATATACCTCATAAGAAGTACCGCATTGCATACAATGATAAAAATCAACGATTGCATCATCATCCTCACTGCGGTCACCTGCCGAATCCCAACAGAGTACCCCCCCACAGTAAAAACAGACAGGGCGATACTTTGTCGGAGATTTCTTTCTATTCTTGCCCATAGGCGAAATGATTTATTTTACATTGAGAATCTTCTGCTGCTGTAAAGAAAGTCGCCACTTAGGGTTAGCCTCTACAAAAGCAACAGTCTGTTTCAGAATCTCAGCATTCTTCTTCGCATCGCCCGTATCACAAGGCTGAACGTAGTAGTAATCAGCATCAATATCGCAATCGGTAATCTCGTGCTCGCCGTCAAAGACAACCTTTACCTCGGTAGCAACTTTGATAACAGGCTCTGCGCCCTTAACGAATAAACACTTAGGAGAGCAAGTAACCCAGTTGATACCACCAGGAATATTGTGCGTTCCGTTGGTCTCCATAGCGATATAGTAGCCCCAATTTTGGAGAAGGGTAGTAAGCTCCTCATCCACTTGCAATGTAGGCTCACCGCCCGTAAAGACAACGAACTTGCAATCAGGTGAGAGCGATTGAATCTTATTCAGAATATCAATAGCCCCCATTTCCTCAAACTTCTTAAAGTCTGTATCACAGAAAGGGCACTTCAAGTTACAACCCGAGAAGCGGACAAAGATAGCCGCTCTGCCTGCGTGTCTTCCCTCACCTTGGATAGAGTAGAAGATTTCGTTTACTTTATATTTAGCCATTACAGAGCCTCCTTTCCGTCAATCTTATCATCGTCACAATAAACGGCGATATTGCCCTCAGATTCCTGCACTCTCGCCTTGTAGCACTCTGGGAACTGAGCAACAATCCATTTAGCGATATTCTCAGCAGTAGGGTTGAAAGGCAAAAGCTCGTTGAGGTTGCCGTGGTCGAGGTAGCCGTGAATCTTCTGCTTGATATGCTTAAAGTCCATCACCATACCATCCTCGTTCAGCTTATCAGCCTTGCAATAGACAGTGATAATCCAATTGTGCCCATGAATGTTAGCACATTTGCTTTCATAAGAGAGATTTAACTTATGACAAGCAGCAATCTCCATTCTTTTTGAAACGTAATACATAATTTTCCTTTCTTTTATTTTGTTATTTCAATTTTTATTCTTAATTTTGCGACCGCAATGTTCGATAGGGGGTAGCTGTAGTACCACAGTCCCCTGTGCGGGGCTTGCCGTGTGCGAAGGGTACTCTGTCGCATTTTTAAAAATAATGCTCAAAATAATCACCATCCTTATTCATCACGACAACCCTTTTAGGCAACTTTCCCCAAGCTGGAAGTTTGTATTCTCGCATTGCTTGCTCAACTTGATTTCTATGTCCCTTTCCGTATCTGTCAAAGATAAAAGCAATTTCAGCCTTCTTATCAACTGCGTGTTGGATGCCTTTCTTAAAATTATTCACAATTTTGGTCGTATCTTTTTCAATCGTCTTTTGTTCATATACGTGAACCGAGAATAGACCGTCTGTGAATTTAGGCGTTCCATCAGGCTTGATAGCATTTGCATACCGCATATCACCTTCGGGTGTTATAGCAACGCTGATTCCTCTTTCAACGAAATACATTGCAGCCATCTTTTCGTTCTCATCAGGTTCCCTACCTTTTGCTTGTAAGTAATATGCTCCCTTTGCATCATTAACAAAAGACCTACTTGGGTCATATAAACCACTGTTAAGAAACTCATTGAAAATACCATGCAATGTCTTTGTACTAACAGGAATACGTTTAATCATCCTCGTATTTCCCGATGCTTTTGCCATATCTTTACTCCTCGTATTCGGTTGGGTCTGGAATACCTGCATCACGGAGAGCTTCCTTGCGTTCCATACAAGTGCCACACTTACCGCAATGCTTCTCACCGCCCTTATAACAGCTCCAAGTTTCAGCGTAGTTAATGCCAAGCTCCTTGCCGTGACGAGCAACATCAGTCTTTGTAATGTTGGTGTAAGGAGCATCAATGGTGATACCCTCGTAAGTACCATTCTTCATTGCCTCTGACATAGCATCAATGAAGCCCTTGCGGCAGTCTGGATAGATAGCGTGGTCGCCGAAATGGTTAGCAATAAGCACCTTCTTCAATCCGTTACTCTCTGCGATACCGCAAGCGATAGAGAGCATGATGCCGTTACGGAAAGGAACTACGGTTGATTTCATATTCTCATCATCGTAGTTGCCTTCGGGGATAGCTTCTGCGCCTTCGAGGAGAGAGGATTTGAAGTAGTCGTGAATAAAGCCGAGTGAAATAACAATATGCTTAATACCAAGTCGCTCACAATGCAATTTAGCGAAAGGAATCTCCTTCTGATTGTGGTTAGAGCCATAATCAAAAGAAACAGCAAGAGCGATGCTCTCTTTCTTCTCATGCAGGAGAGTTACCGAGTCCATACCTCCTGATACAATAATCAATGAATCTTTCATACTTAACTAATTTTATTACTGGTTCTTAAAACATGATAACATTCTCTGTTGAGCGAGTTCTTTATGCTCCTCGTCTGCATATTGAGCCATAGGATAAATAGAGATGCCGCCTCTTGGCATAAAGATACCGATAACCTCCAAGTATTTAGGGTTCATCAGCTTTACAAGGTCTTCCTTGATGATATTGACGCAGTCCTCGTGGAAGTCGCCGTGGTTGCGAAAGCTGAAAAGATAGAGTTTCAAACTCTTACTTTCTACCATCTTCTCGTTAGGGATATAGTTGATGATAATCTTTGCAAAGTCAGGTTGTCCTGTCTTAGGGCAGAGAGAGGTGAACTCTGGACAGTTAAAAGTAACTAAGTATTCGCTCTGCGGATGCTTGTTGGCGAAAGTTTCGAGAACAGACGGATTGTAATCTGTCTCGTACTTTGTGTTCTGATTTCCGAGAAGGGTAACACCTTCTAATTCTTTCTGATTTCTACTCATAATTTTATATTACTTTTTAATACTATAATATTCTTATTGCCATATAGGATTCATATGCTCGTAAGCATAATCTTGATATTTTCTCCACTCAATGAATGCAGGTCTTCCTAATGCTTGGGCATTCTTCATTCTCTGATTCTTTCTTCTTTGCAAGAACTTTATTGTACCGCTACGTGTATCAAATTCAAAGCAACACCCAAACCTTCTACTCGCTGACCATGATGAAGAATCAACTGAATCGAAAGGTATCTTCTTTAGAAGTTCTCCCTTTGTGAATCCCAGTCCGTGAATGCGGCACTTATGCTTATGTGCTGTATCAACGAAAGCTTTTGCGTATTTTTCTGTTAGCTGAGCCTTCAAACCTTCCGTCAGAAAATAGCCAAGGCAGATATAATCATAGTCCTTGCAATCTTGAATAAATGATTCTTTGCCTCTTATTGTATGCCACACGGGGATTGATTTCCAACCAACAATACTTTCCAATCTTCTTCGGAGAGCTCTTGTTTTCTCCACTCCGATAATCTGGTCAACATCGAGTTCTACATATTGCTTAATGTTGTGGGTTTTGATGAAACGAGCATATTCCTCTACATAAGTATCTAAGTTGAATTTCTTTCCCGTATTAATCATAGTGAACACACCACTATCTAAGATAAAATTTCTCATCTTAGGTATCAGACTGATTAATCGAGGATTTCCCTTTACGTATGGGTATGCAGCCAGTATATCTGCTCCCTCCATTAAATCCTCTATCTGAATACAATTCGTACAAGCAAGATAAATCTTCATTTTATTCAACTTTTACATTAGGGTATTCTACAAGAGCATCTTCAATGAGCTGTTTGATAGTATCTTTAGTGTCTTCCTCTTCTTCTGGGATTCTGACTTTAATTTCGATTTTCTTTTCTTTTTTTGCTTCGCCACTTTCGACTTCTTCAAAGAAATCATCTAAGCTTTCGGCATCATCGTGTTGTAAGAACGAGCAATCAACGCCCCAATCCTGCAATTCTTCAACCTCCCAGCCATTAGCAAGCTCATCCCAATCCCAATTACCAGCTTGCACGTTATCCTTGATAGCGTACTCCTTGATTTTTTCAATCTGTGTATCTGCTTTAAGAATAACACAAGGGATGGTATCGAACTCGGAATGACCGTCAATGCGAAGCTCATTTGCGACACGAAGGCGCATGTTACCGCAGATAGTGACGTAGTTACCATTATCCATAGCATAAACCATCAATGGCTTATACTCCAAGAACTCGGGGCTATCGGTAAGCGACTTTTTAAGCTTATCGTGCTCGCTCTCTTTTATATAACGTGGATTTTTACTAATTCCTTCCAACTGCCCTTCATTGTATTCAAGCCTTGTAATATCGATGTCGGCGTATTCACCCATCTTCATAAAGAGCTTCTTATCATCAACACTCGGGCTCTGAGATACTTTCTTTCCTCTTGCCATAACTTTACTGATTAATAATTATTATTTGCAAAGTTACGGAGATTATTAATGTTTTAATAGAAAATAATAGATTGTGTGTAAACAAAAAAAAGCTACCCAAATATTGAGTAGCCTTTGGCATTATTATTTTTTCTTATAAGCCTTCAATAAATCATCTAAGCCAACAAAATCACTAGCAGACGTTACGTAACTACCACCAATCGATGGTTTTGCCAAAACCTTTGCCTGAGGCTCACCTTTAATACGATAATAATACTCACCGCTATGGTCTTGTGAATCAACATGCGACCACACCTTTATATTATCACCTATGGTAAACTCTTTATTGTTAGCACTTCCGTTAATTTGATGTGCGAAAGAAACATTTTCTTCTCCAAGAACATTTGCGAAGACCTTTCTTAAATCACCTGCGGTTACAAACATATCAAAAGGCGAAACACCTGGTTTCCATTTGACTTCTAAACTTTTAATACCTTTCTTAATATCTTCCTTATAGGTATTATTTGCCACTCCATTGGCGTTAGCAACGCTCTGTGTTCTACTCTGTGCAGCATTATTACTGCTTATGGTGCGAGTACCACCACTTGACTTACTCATATTCTTTGAATTTAAATTATTGTGTTGCAAAGATAATTAATTATTATCTGGTTGCGATAAAATTGTTTTCTGTTAAATAAACAAATCTATCTCAACGATATTGTACTAACGAGCCTATCGGGTCGAAGAAAGGTTCTTCTTCAATAGAGCATTTATACTGAAGCCCTGCGAGCGTGGTATCGATTTCACTTTCAATCTTATCAATAGTATCTCTATCTGACTGCTCAGTTAAGTCAAAGGAATCCCCTGATACCCATTCCAACTGATAATCATCATTAACACCTTCGCAATCAATATTGCTTTTGAGGAAGTTATTTGCATTGATTCTGCTTGTAGCTTCTTTGCTATCAATCTTGTTGATTACTAATTTAATGTACTTCATTGTCGTATCTCCTATTATTTTAGTATAATGGTCTTCAGTCTAAAGGTCTTTCCGTATTCCGTAAAAGAAAAACCAGTAAAGTCGCTACCTTGTATGTTTATTTCTATATCCTCGAAAAGAGTTGGCTCGACATCATACAATTTACTGTTTATTTTTTGACGATAAGCTTCTAACTTCTCCTTGTATTCTGCTTCTGAGTCGCAAACGTAAACAGCTTGCTCTTCAAAGTAGCAATTTCCAACCTCTTCTCTGCTGTAACTAATATTCTTCATTGTTGTATCTCCTATAATTAATTGTTATTATTAATTTTCTATACCGCAAAATTAATATTTTCTTTTCAGACAACCAACTGTTTTCTTATAAATTATTAAGATATTAATAGAAATTAATAAGGCATATTGTGATTTTATAATTTTATTAAGACATTTTTAGACTTTATCCTTTTATACCTATTATATATATAAGCAAAGCAGCTACCCTTCACGAGCGGCTGCTTTTTCAGACAATACTTTTAACCAACATAAAATTCTTAAATCTAACCAAATCTAAAAACCTGTTTAAACATTCCAATAACTTATTTCCGATTACTGGTGCAAAGATATAAAAGAAAGCGAGATACAGCAAATAAATGCCATATCTCGCATAAACAATATCATTTTTCCTCAATTTGTTTAGAGAGGTTGTCGGCTCGGAAATCCTCAATCTGCTTGGAGAAAGGAGTAAGCTTGTCGAGTTGAGCCTTAACAGAAAACTCTTCTCCGATGAAGGCAACGCCCTCGTGAATCTTCTGCAAAGCAGCAAGCTGCTTCTTGGTAGTGACAACGGGGTTGATATAGATGCAACCTCTATGCGTCTGGGCGAACCGCCGACACTCAGCACCGCCGCCGTAGATAACAAACAGCGGCTCTTTGCCTTCTGCCCAATCGCTTGCGATAGAATACTCAAAGGCGAGGTTGTTCAGTCTATCCGAATATCCACGGGTAGCAAAGGCACGCCATCCACGAGGAACGCCAATCATATTCAGGCGATAAAACTTCTGTGCCACATTGAGGTCAACGAAGATACGGATGCCTTTGCCTTGCATACAACGGGCAATCCAACGCTTCTTGTAGATAGCCTGCAATCCGAAAGATACGGGCATTTCGTTGTATAGGGAGAAATTCGGCTCAACGATGATGGCAGGGTGATGTTGTAATATCTTCTCAGGATGTTCATAGATAGCCGAGAAGCGGTAATCATCGGTGTAGAAGTGCAATGAGCCTTCGCCATTAAGGTTGAAGGTTCTCTTCTGTTCGCCGAAGCAAAGGAAAGGTGCTTGACATTCTTTGGCTTGCATATCCATATCGAGTGTCGGAATCTCTAAGTCGTTGTCCGTCGGGAAGAGCTGGTCGGGCAGGGTAAGCTCATAATCTGTTCTTTTCATTGTCTTTTACCTTTTAAGATATTAATAATTTGGTTATATATTGTTATTGTATATTTATCCTTTGCTTGGATATATTGCAAGTATTTCCTTGCCTGGTTGATTACGTTTGCCCTTGTACGACAGAGCAGACGAGCCGAGCGGTCGGGATGAATACAATAATCCCTGCTAATAAGGCAATACAGACCTCTGAGAGTGTTGAGCTTTACGGTTTTGACAGCCGAACAGAGTTGTACGAAGGTAATGCCTCCGACTTCGCAGACTGCTCTCATTATCTCGTCTGCCAACTCATACTGTTTAATTTGGTTATATATCATAATCGTTTAAAATTTGGTTTTTAATAAAATCTGCTACAAAAGTAATAAAATCTTTTAAAACCCTAATAGAAATTATTAATAAATTAAAAATAATTAATAGAAAGTTTTAGTGTTTGAAGTTTTTTTATTAATTTTGCGGTGTGTTTAAGATATAACACCAACGCTTGATGAGCTTATGGGGAGCTTATGAGGTGTAAGATTTTGGATTTACGTGAGGTCGAAAGACCTACTAAATACGGAGCAGCAGAGAATCCCCATTTCTTTGCTGCTCTTGACTTTTTAAAGCGTCAGACAATATGGAGATACGCAGAAAGATATTGAATGATATGTATTGCAATTCTGAACTAAGGAAAGCAATCGCATTCTCCCTTTTCATTAAGACAAGGGTTAAATCTTCTGCCGTGCAAAGATGGAGCATCAATAAGCTTCATGAAATCACGGGAGTCAGCGCAAGTGCTGTCCGTAAGCGTATTGATACATTGAAGACTCTGGGTTTGATTGAGTTTACTGGCAAAAATAGCCGATGTATCGTTTTTAAATCCTTGAAAAGTCATACCTCTCACAGGAACGTCCTTGTTCCTAATATCAAGTTTATTTCAAATAAAGATTCTAAAAAGAATGCTTATGCACAGAATGTAAAGTTCATAGAAGATACCTTATCTGCTATGCTTATTGTTGATATACAAAATCGAAAGAACTATGCTAAGCAAATGATTCAGCAATCTCAGTACCCTAAAGGCTTGAAAGAGCTAAAGGCGGCTAAGAAGGCTTGTAATCGTTTTGGCTACGGCGATAAGTTCAATGAAAATGGTATCTCATATAAGTATATAGCCGAGAAATTAAGCGTGAGCGTACAGAAAGCCTTTGATTTAGTCAAATTTGCGGTCAGAAACGAAATTTTATGCAAATACAGAAACATAGAAAAGCGTTTTTTATCCTCTATTGACTATGTAAAGGATATGATACTCAATAACTATACCTATATTAAGGGAAAGGTTATCTGTAGGGTATATGCTAATACATATGAGGTAATGGAAGGCTCGCCTTTGGCTCGCTTCGCTGGTATGGTATATAATTAGATTATAAAAAACTAAGATGTTTGTTTGACGTTTAAAATAATAGGAGATACGAAAAATGTTATTTGAGCAAATTAGTCGCAGATGTTTATTAACGCTGGATGGGGGGGCAAAGATTCAAGCTATCCTCACTATGCCGAAGCCGACAAAACCCATCTTTCCAAAGGAAATGGAACGTCAGTTTATTAAGGATTTTAACGAATCGCAGCCAAATGCGGTTCATAAGGTCATCAAGTGTCATATAATGAGAAATTAAGATTATGGAAACAGCAAGACATATTGTAATAGACATAGAAACATTAGGTAGAAGAAATGATGCCGCTATTACTCAAATTGGCATAGTAACAGCAGATGAAAATTTCGATGTGTTAGATCGTTATCTGATACAAACAGAACCTAAAACTTGGAACACTTGTGAAAGGACATTCACTGGAGAAACTTTACTCTGGTGGATTCAGCAAAAGAACAGTCCAGAAAGTAATAAGCCTACTCATATTGTCCATAGTTACAAATTTTTAGTAGATAAGCTATATCAAATCTTTAATAGATACAATACAGAAGACACTATAGTGTGGACTAAAGGGGCAATGGACCTGTTTTGCATTAAAGACATATGTGAGTATCTTAATATGGAAGCTCCCTGGAAGTTCTGGCAACCTAGAGACATCAGAACCGCAAAGGAGTTCATTAAAGAGTGGAAGACCTTTGAGAATAATAATCATAACGCTCTCGATGATGCTTTGAATCAGTTGAGAGAGTTGAAAGCTAACTTAATTGAAAGATAGATATGGAAGCAAAGATTAATATAGTGGAAATCCTAAAGGATAAGCCAAAAGGTACTAAGCTTTATGCTGATGCTTTTGGAGAACTTAGTATAGAAGAGATATGTACCGAAGACGATAATGGTATTACTCTTTCAGATAATGGTGGAACAGATTGGTTGTTTTATAATGATGGGAAATATAGCTGGCGCGGAGAGTCAATTTTAGTTCCTTCTAAAGAAATGCGTGACTGGAGCAAATTTGCTTGGAAGAGAGGTGATGTATTAGTCAATAAATACAATAACTCACATATTATCTTTGATAAGTTTAACGATGATACATATACAACTTTTACAGGTAAGCTATTCTATCAAGTAGTTAAAGCAGGCTATAATTACACTCATACATGTAGTGACGTTATGACACAAAACTTCGATATTGAAAAAGGTGATGCTGTTCAGACCTACATCAACGCCATCGAGGAACGTTTGGGCGGAAAACTCAATCGTGAGACCTTGGAAGTAGAAAAGACTCAGCCTGAGTTCAAGGATTTTGATTTAATTACTATTAAACTTCCTAAAGGACGTTCACTTATTGGTATTTTCAAAGCAGAAAATGATGAAAATTATTATTTACATGCTAATCTTGATAGTAGAGATATATTTACTATTTATGAAGATAGTTATTGCGACAAAAGCACCTGTACAGCTCGTTTATCTACAGAAGAAGAAAAGATGCATTTTTTTGACGTTTTAGCAAAGAATGGCAAGACTTTGGAGGCTGTAAAGAAACAGATAGTAGATTTGAAACCAAAGTGGACTCCAAAGCCATTTGATAGAGTGATAACAAGAAATGCTGACGATGATATGGATTCACATGGAGAATATGTCACTATTGGTTGTGTAGGTGGTTATACTTATTGTATTCCTTTTAATGAGGAGACTGCAAAGCTGATTGGTACAACTAAAGATGTGGAGGAGTGATTATGATAGACGAAAAGAAAATAGAAGAAGGTGCAAGAGATTATATCAACAAAAATGGTTATTTTGTTAAGTATGACGAAGACCCTTGTGTTGATATAGAATTTGCTTATAAAGATGGTGCTAAGTGGGCTATCAATGAGTTCTTGAAGGATTTGTGGCATCCTGCCAGTGAAGAGCCAAGAGAGTTCGCAGAAGTCCTTGCAGAAGCAAAAATAACAGAAAGTATTAATACTTATCTTTCTTTCAAGAGAAATGATGCTCTGTTTAAAAATTGGGCGGCTTATAGTTCGAGTGCTAATATTACTCGTTGGCTATATGTTGATGATTTGTTTCCAAAGGAAGGAGGTGAGCAATGAATAGAAGAAAGCAGATAGAATCAATCATAAATTGGTTGAAATCATGTAGAGAAGAAATCAGGATTGGCAAGAATTTGTCAATAGATACATTCAACCAAATTATTGATGAAGTTAATAATTTGGAGGTTACAAAGAATGATGTGATAGAATCTACAGGTTCAGCCTTTACGGTTAGTGACCTGTTACATATATTGGTTGATTATGTAGATGATGGCATGGGCGACTTAGGAATTTATTTTGGAGATAAGCCAATAAATAAAGTTTCTTTGCGTACTATCAATCCACAAATGACAGGTACATTTGAACCATACCAAGAGTTTGTTTTATCAGATAAAGGAGGTAATAATGGTTAAGGAAGTAAAAATGTACTCTGTCGTATGTGACAGATGCGGCAAGCCCTTCGTTGATGAGTTTAACGGTATTGTGGCTTGGTTGGACGAAGGAACTGCAAAAGAGCAAGCAATGGAATCTGAATGGGCTGAGATAGGCGACAAGCACTACTGCCCTGACTGTTATGAGTTTGACGAGAAACTTGATGAGTATGTTCCTAAAAAAGGAAGGAGGATTTAGGATGAAAGAACTTAAAGTTGGAGAAAGAGTAACCATTACTCTTGAGGTTGTCAAGGCGAGAGGCTGTAGTGGTTGTTTTTTTAATAATGATAGATGTTTCTCAGGTGAATTAGGACTTAATTGTATCCTTCCTGATGGTACTGGCGTAATATTTAAAGAAGTAAAGTAAAGCGTATGAAAACAATAAGATTAGTAGTAGAACTCATTAACGTTCCGGACGAATGTTCAGCCGAGAAATTTAGAGCGATACTAGAGGATGGTGAATTACCTTCTTGTATTGCAGATAACTTTGGTATTGTAGCTGCTAATATGGCAGATAAGAATATTGAAGATTTAGACAATTTTCAGTTCACCATTTATCCATTTCCGGAAGATGAAGAGGATGAGTTTGATGACGATGAATTTATACTTTAAATTATAATATATGGCACAGAAATATATTGAAGGTGACTTGGTAATGACAAAAACAGAACCAAACAATTTTACACCAAATGGTGTTGTCTGTAAGTTTGTGGAATATGTAGCAATAGATAAAGTATTGATAAGAGCTATTGATACTGCGGATAGATTTGTCCTCGAAAAAGGACAGATTGCACCAATACATCTTACATTTTCTGTCCTTGATAAAAATGGATGGGAGCATAAAGATAATATTTATTACAAAGAATACCCTCATCGAAATCTTGTAGTTATGGATAAGAATGCATATATAATCAATGAAAGTTGTTCAATGTTCCTTTGTCCGGTTGAGTATATTTGTCAGCTCCAGCATATTCTCTTCGGTCTAGGACTTAACTCAGAAATGGAGGTGTAGGTATGGGTAAATATAGTTTGGATATAACGTCAAAGAATAACCCGTTTATAAACATAGAAGTTGAAAACGATAGAGTTCTTCTTGGTGCTTACGAAAGTGGGAAGATAGCAAGAAAATTGTTCTTTATCAACAAAGAACAGTTGGAACTTCTCATAAATGGTTTAATGGCTGTAAACGTCCTTATTCACAATGAGGTTGATTTAAGTCAGTTTATATATCAAGGAAAATAGTGTTTAACCGCCTACGGGCATAAAATATTAGTATGAAAATGCAAAAATGTAAGCATCAAGATAATGAAGGATGGTGCAAGGTAAGAGGAGGAGTTTGTATTTGGTCAGAATATACTCCAGAAGCTTGTCTTAAAAGAGAAGAGGTTTAACGCCTTCGGGCATAAAAGATATTAGTATGAAAATAAGTGATTTGGTTAAAAGTTTAGAGAAAATAAAGGCAAAACACGGAGACTTGCCTATTGCTTTTGAGGTAAGTGATGATGATTGTTGTCCTATAGACAAAATACACGTCACAAAGATATATGACGATGATAGAACAATTTCAGAAGCAGGTTTCTGTGAGGTAAGAAACTTAGATGTTGGAGAGAAGTATTTAAACATTAGCAATATGTTAGGTTAACCGCCTTCGGGCATAAATTTAAAAAAATATGACAGAAATAGAATTATACAACGAATTACAGAATGTAGAAGGCTGCTTGAAGATATTGGATTCACAAATATCAGAGCTTCGCAAAAAGAAGAATGATATAATGAACGACTTTCTAAGTTTGTTACCATTTCAGGAAGGTGACAAGGTAAAAGATAAAGATGGCAATATCTTTATCATTGAATGTCTAAAAGATGCCTTCTCTCTTGGCAAGAATGAAATTAAAGTTCATTTTTTTATCCGAAAAATAAAGAAAAACGGAGAACCTTATAAAGACGTAAACCAAGTCTGGGGAGTTGATTATTTTTCCTTAGAGAAAGTAGCAGAGTAATAACCATCTTGCAAAGGATATAAATAGATAGTAATATGAAGTATAGAATCACAAAAGATGAAAAAGGATTTCGTGCCTTAGTTGGAAAACAAGGACGATTTGGTGTTGAATTTAGATTTATCGAAGAAGATGAATCTACAAAATTAAATTGCTGTGTTAGATATTTTAATACTAAAGATGATGCTATCGAAGCTTGCAAGAAGCATCATGCAAAAATGGGGTATGACAAACTTCCGAAAGTTATTGATGAGTTTGATTTGTAATTAACCATCCATTATGGGATATAAATATAAGAATTATGAACAAAAAAGTAATTGAGATTGTACGTAAGTACGTTGAGGAGCACTTGGATAAGAGTGACCCGAAACAAGAGTTTGATGTGTTTGTAGTATGGCAGTGCTACATTCTTGGTAATGCGAAGTGGCTGCTTTCAACCACACTACATGATGGTATGTACTACGAGGTAACATACAACAAGGCAAAAGATGAGTTTTATCTTGATGCTTACAAGAAGTTTGAGAATCAATGTATCTCAAACAATTAACTAACCTACCTCTTCATGTGACAGGTGGAGAGGGTAAAAAGAAGAGAATATGAAGAAAATTATGTTTAACGATAAGTACGGTCTTACAGAGGCTGTACTTGAAAGAAGAAAGACTCAAACAAGACGCATTCTGAACCCAACAATGCTTTTTGAGCGTCTGAATACGTATGAAGGATGGGAAAAGGAAGATATTTCCGATTGGAAGAAATGCTGCAAAGACCGCCTTTATGAAGCAAATGGGGAAGAATTAAAGAAAATGCTTGATTATGCCTTGGAGCATTCTACATATAAGGTTGGAGAAAATGTAGCTATTGCGCAAAGATACATAGACCTTGCAAACAATGATGAATTCTATCGTCTTTGTGGTATTAACGGAATGCCGTTAGAGTGCCTTAAATTTGAAAAAGGTTGCAATAACAAGATGTTTGTAAAAGCCGACCTTATGCCACATCATATACGTATTACGAATGTAAGAATAGAAAAATTACAAGACATTAGTAAAGAAGATGTAATTAGCGAAGGATTTACTAAATGTTATTGTAACCTCAATATGGGCAATGCTGCGTCACAATGGGAATATCACTTGGCTTATTTTGATAAATTAGGTAGGTCAAAAGAGTTTAGTAGCGTACATGCAAAAGAAGCCTATTCATTTTTGATTGACCATATATCTGGAGTAGGAACATGGGAGAGCAATCCGTTTGTATTCGTTTACGATTTTGAGTTATTATGAGCAAAGAAAAAGCTATCGAGAAAATCCATAAAAGTATTGATATACTTAAATGGTTTCGTGTATCAAAGAATGAGAAGAATAAAGCTATTTGTTTTTTGCGTGAGGCACTTAAAGAGTTGGAGGATTGATATGAAAATCTTAAAGCGATTAGTATATGTGTTACTCATGATACCTATATGTACTACTGTAGGAATAATTGAAGGTTCTTTGCTTCCTGTAATCATACCAGTAATATGGATAATAACTGGAAATACTTCATTGAAGATGAAAGTAAACAAAAGAGGCAAGACCTTCTATGTATATTTGCTTACACAGATAGTATATTATAGTATGGATAAGTATTTAACAAAATTATTAAAGCTATGAATAGAAAACAAGCAAAAGAATTTTTTCCTATCATGCAAGCATTTGCAGAAGGAAGGGTGATTGAGTGTAGAACCAGAACTTGGGAACTTAATAAAGGTTGGCAATACTCGTCAACCTGGAAAGAAACACAAGAATTAAAACTTCAAGATACTTACGAGTATCGCATCAAACTAGAGCCAAAATACCGTCCATTTTTGAATGGAGAAGAGTGCTGGGCTGAGATGCAAAAGCATCAACCATTCGGTTGGATAAAAAAGAATGGCTACCGTTATAATATTATATCTACTAGTGATACAGATATAAAAATTATAGATATTAGAGGTGCTATTACAACATTATATTTTGATGTTCTTTTGAATCGCTATAGTTTTGTTGATGGAACTCTGTTAGGTGTAAAAGTGAAGGAATAGTTATGGCATGGGTAGCAGTAGATTATATCGGGGAGTGGATATTTAACTCCAAGCCTGATATGTGGGCTGGTGATTGTGTCGAACATAATTATTGGTTGCCACAAGATAGATATGGAGCTTATGGTTTTCAACTTCCCAAAGGCAGCATTAAGAAGCTCATCGGAAAAGAATTGTCTTGGAAAGATGAGCCAGTTGAACTTAAAGAAGAATAGTTATGGATAAAAACGCTTGTGATAATACATTAGTTTTTGGTAGCTGTTATATTAGAAGCTGCATTGAGGTTCCTTCTTTGAAAGCAGGAAGAGCTAAGTGGAAGGCTTTTTATAATAAATTTCCTTGGCTTAAAGGTCAACCTTTCTATCTCAGACGTTCTTGCTTTTGGGATGGCGCTGAAAGAAATTTAAAGGCAATAAAGGTCAAACTTAAAAGGATATAATATGTATAGGAATTTATGGAAAAGCGTACTATTCATTGATTTGGATGGCACTTTAATCAAAACCGCATCAGGTAGTCCATTCCCAAAAGATTGTACGGACTTTATTATTAGAAAAGAAGTTTTGGATAAAATTATTGAAAGGTTACCGAATTTGCTTTTTATAGGCATCGTAACTAATCAAGGAAGAATACCTCAATTTGTATCTAAACATGATTTTACTACAAAGTTTGAATGCATTATTCAATTTGTAGGTTCATATCTTGGAAATAAAATTCCAGTATTTAATATAGAAGCAAAAGTATTTGTTACTGGTCTATATTGTGCCTCTATAGATAAGAACGATACAAATAGAAAGCCAAATACAGGAATGTTGGAATATCTGTATAAAGATTTTGGAAATCCATTAAAAGACAGAATTATAATGATAGGCGATGCCAGTGGCAAACCTGAAAATTTTTCAGATTCTGACAAGAAATGTGCTGAAAATTTTGGTATAGATTATATTGATGTTGAGGACTTTTTAAATGATAAATCATTATGAGAACAATTAAATTTAAGGCAAAACGCCTCGATAACGGAGAATGGGTTAAAGGAGATTTGATTCATAGCACGAATTATGTTGGCATAAGTTACCCAAGCGATGCATTTTCTGATGTACCAATAGTGCATAGAGTTGACCCTTCTACCGTCTGCCAGTTCACAGGACTTACAGACTGCGAGAACCAAGACATCTATGAGGGAGATATTCTTGCAGAGAAAGAATGTCCTGAATTTGAAGTTGGGTATATTAATTGCACATTTGCTGCTGCTTATGTAGGAGATGATAAATTTATTTTTAATCTTACTGCATTAAGTGAAGTTTGCACGGTTTGTGGCAACAAATTCGATAAGGAGAAGTAGCGTATGAAGAAACAAATAATCTTAGACGAACAAGATATTAAAGAGTTCCACGAGGATGCGGAGCATCTACGTTGGCTATATAACAGAATGGTGTGTGAGCATGGTGAAAACGTTAACTTTGATTACATGCACCGCTTTGCCAAGATATTCAATAAATTAGAGCAATTATAGCGTATGAAGAAGGAAATTTTTGACTTCTCGGAGGCTCTGAGAAGAATGAAGGAGGGAAAGAAAGTGAGAAGGGTAATTTGGGAAGAATGTGGAGCTTATATCTATATTGTCTCTGAGACTATTATGGCTGTATGCAATGGGAAATTCTTTCCTTGTGTTTTCAAAGATTCTGAGGATTTTCTCGCAACAGACTGGGAGGAGGTGTAAGGATGAAGAAGAAAGTATTGACACTCACTGTCAGCAAGCAATGGTTCGATATGATTGTGGCAGGCGAAAAGACAGAGGAATATCGGGAGATAAAGCCATATTGGATTCAACGTTTGACTATAGGTTATTTTGAAGTAGCTATGAGTGTAACTTTAGACGACATACTTTATGTAAAAGCGTCTTATCGTCCTTTTACTCACGTCCTCTTTATCAACGGCTACCGCAAGGATAGTCCACGAATTGAGAAAGAGATTGAGAGTATCACCATCGGGAAGCCTAAAAAGGGCTTATGCCCCGACAAATGGCTTGATGAGGAATTTTTGTCATTAAATTCGAGTAGCGTATGAAAATAAATATCTATTATAAGTCGGCATGCAATATGGAAGAGTTGGCAGATGAAAGTATCAATATTGTAGTAACATCGCCTCCATATCCGATGGTTGAAATGTGGGACGATATATTTGCAATGCAAAATAAAGCCATTGCGTACAACCTTGCAGATAATCCTTCCGTATCTTTCGATTTAATGCACGGAATACTCAACAATATATGGAGGGAGTGTTACAGGGTTCTTTCAGAAGGAGGTTTCCTTTGTATCAATATAGGAGATGCTACAAGAACTATCAATGGAAACTTCCAGCTGTTCAATAACCATGCGAAAATATCGCAATTTTGCAGAAGCCTTGGTTTTACGGAACTTCCATGCGTCATTTGGAGAAAGCAAACCAATGCCCCAAATAAGTTTATGGGAAGTGGTATGCTTCCCTGTGGTGCTTATGTCACCCTCGAACACGAATACATACTAATATTCAGAAAGGGCAAAAGTCGAAAGTTTAAGACCGAGGAGGAGAAGAAAAATCGAAGGCAAAGCGCATTCTTTTGGGAAGAGAGAAATATGTGGTTCTCTGACACCTGGAATGTGAAGGGTGTAAAACAGAAGATGGCTGACGGAAAATCTCGAACAAGAAGCGCAGCCTTCCCTTACGAAATACCTTACCGTCTTATCAATATGTATTCGTGCAAGGGAGACACCGTGCTCGACCCTTTTCTTGGTCTTGGAACGACAATGCAAGCCGCATTAGACAGTGATAGAAACTTTGTCGGTTATGAGATAGATAAAACATTGGAAGAATACCATGAAAGTCTGTCTGCCATGCAGATGGCATATTCCCGTACTATAGCATCGTCTCGTATTTTGCAACATAACCGATTTGTTACGGATAGAGTGATTAACGGTAAGGACTTAAAGTATTTTAATAAGCATCTTGGCTGCAAAGTTATGACAAAGCAAGAGCAAGACATAAAATTATAAATCTTAAAATTAAGCTTTAAAAAGGCAGAAAAGACTATTATGGATATTGATAATGATGGAAAGGTCTTTGCCTTGACAAATGGCTTAAAACTGAGTTTTTCATCATTAAGTTTAAGTGATATGAAAGTTAAGAATTTACCAAAGAAAATTTACCTCAATATCTGTAGTAACGAAGATGAGGTAGATTACAATGAGCTGAACGGAGTAACGTTCAGTACAGAAAAGGTTGGCGTTACCGATTGCGATACAGAAAACGTTCCTTACGTGAATGCAGCATTTTTGTGGCACGACCTAAAGAAAGAGAATCCACCATTAAAAAAGTGGGTAATGTTCCGATATAGCGGAGGTGGCGTAAATCCTACGGCTCTTCACTACGGAGCGATGAGTGATGATGTATGGATAGTCACAAGAGGCGATGGCACACAGCGCATAGAAGTTCTGTACGAGTGCTACGATAAGATTGAATGGTTTGATTTTGACGAACTGAAATAGTATGGCATATGAATAGTATTAGAAAACATAAGAAGTGGTGGAAGTCCTTCATGAAAAGAGGATGGTATGATGTTCGATTCTGCAAAAGACTCGAAACTTTACGTAAGTTCACTATGTTTCGTGTTTACATTTTACGTAGCCTTGGTAGTGATGGAATGTATCTCACTCTAACCTTACCAACAAAGTCAAAAAGAAAGCGAGGTGGGCATGAAGGTTAGATTAGCTAAAAAGCAAATGAAGAAGGCTCGTCCTTATTGGGAGAGTGAAGGCTACGAATTTAAACATAAGGCTAAGATAATAAGACATTCAGTGAAGTCTTTACTTGGCGATTACAGTACTAAGTGGATATACTACTGCTTTGTTAATATGGACGGCAGAATACAAAATTACTTTCCTATCCGAATGGAAGCAAAAAGAAAGCGAGGTAAGAATAAATCGAATGGTGGGTTGCGCCCAGGCAAGTAGTTATATAATAATTCATCATTATTAAATTAAATAGTATATGACAAACGAAGAATTTTTCTATGCGCATCGCGGAGAACCTATCCTTTATAAAGGCAAGGATATTGATGCATACGTGGCTGGATTTGTTGAAGAAAAGTATATTATCCTTGGATTCTTTGACTATAAAGGATGTATTCTTACCTTTAATATAAATGTGATAGTAGATGAGGTATATGCATCATACCGGTTCGCAAAGATGAAGTATTTAAAAGTAATCGAACATTGATAATATGGGAGAATATAAATATACAAACAAAGAAGAAAGACCCGTTCCGAAATATAAGAATGGGGATATAGCTTGGTATATTGATGGGTGGCTTGAACGCCCACAACGCTGCATTATAAAAGGGTGTTGTAATGTGTCTTGGTTCGAAGGGAATAAATTTAATCATTCGGGTTGGTGGATAGACTACAAATATAAACCTGATTATTGCGAACGAACCAAACAGCATACAATTAGAGAAGAAAAGCTTTTTAATACAGAAGAAGAGGCTTTAATCGCATTATTCGAACAGTTTAAGGATGATGTAAAGTGTAAATTGAATTTCTTTAGAAATAACGCCAAAAGACTTGGTATTAAACAACAACTAAAGTTACAATAAAAAGAGGTAGGGCGAAAGCTCTACCCCTTCTTATTATATAGAACATAATCAATGACCTTTCGATTTGCATCATCAATCAGTTGTTGGTCTTTGCGCACATATATAGAGGTTATCCTGTGCGCACTCTTATGACCGAGGCAATCAGCGATAATATCCATGCTGATACCTATCTCGTAGGCGATAGTCGCAAAGGTATGTCTTGCCCAATATGTTGTTACTTCGGGTATGCCTATATTTTTACAAATTTCTTTAAGGCTATGATTAATTGACTGAATAAAGCTTAGGTATGATGCGTTTTCATCAAATTGTCTTATTAAATGCTCTGTACCTCTATATCGCTCAATAATCTCCATAGCTTCTGGCTCTACCTTGATATTATAAAGCGTTCCTGTCTTAGAGCGACGATACGTTATTCTTCCGTTTTCTATCTTTTTTAATTCTGAGAGGTCTTTGGCATTAATTCCCATTAGGTAAAAAATGAGAAAGAATATGTCACGATGTTTAGAACGTATTCGTGATAGCTTCGCATCATGCAACATTCTTAGATGTTCAACGGTTAAAGAGCGTTTTTTCGTTTCTTCCATCTTTATAGAATATAGACTAAACACATAGTCTTTTATCAATCCTCTCTTTCTTGCGAAGTTGACAACAGCACGAATATTTCTTAATCGTGCTGCAATCGTATTCTTTGTATTGTCCTTTTTTAAAAAGTTACAGAAATTGTCTATCCACTCAATATCTATATCTTCTATTCTTAACGTATCGTAATCACAGAATTTTTTTATTTTGCTTTCTGTACTTAAATAGATATAGATTGTATTTTTTGCTTCCTTCTGCGATAAGAAATCCTTCATCTGAGTTTTAAAAAGATGGCTTTCGTATTCTTTCTCATCTTCTTCGTTAGAGAGGTATAAGGATAGTTTTTTATTCGTGAAGTAACGCAATTTCCCTTCCGCTTGCAAATCAATAACTTTTTCGTTAATCTCTGACAAGCGTTTTCCTAATTTGATGTTAAGGAGTCTTTTGTCGGGAAGGTTTTTAACTTTCTCATTCTTTGCATCCCAATCTTCTTCTTTAAGCTCGTAGCCAGTAGCAATATATATTGCGCTGTTTTTTCGGGCAACCTTGAACTTTAATGGGAATTTCCCATTGTTAAGCCTCCTTCTTTTGTCGAGTTTTATTGAAACCTTTATCATTGCTGTATCTCCCATCTTTGCACGAAATTTGCACGTTATTTGAAACGTAAAGCATTTTTTCGTTAGATTATAAAAATTAAACCAATTCTTAAAACACCCGTTTAATGGCATATATAGCCTTTAAAAATAGGTATTCCTTGAAATATATATAATATTTCTTTAATACGCCAACAAAATCTATATAAGTAAATGTATCTTATTTAATATCAGGTAGTTAGCGA
>ERZ1026862.301-NODE-301-length-32416-cov-15.900003_pt1 | contig 32416 bp, 25 predicted proteins | sample MGYA00380161_ERZ1026862 | MGnify/ENA primary metagenome ERZ1026862 (study PRJEB33269, sample SAMEA4719797) | human gut metagenome | biome: human-associated habitat; feature: organic feature; material: feces | place: Cameroon | collected 2013-10 ... | reverse complement strand
GATATAGCCAAGCGAAAGAAGCATGGCGCAGTTGATAATTTGGCTACTGTTTCGCATTAAGTCGGAATAGCCAGACTTATTTAGAATTTTCTGCTGACGGTCGGTGAACGTAGAGACAAGAGGCTCTAAGGAAGAAACGAGCATACTGTTGAAAGTGGCAAGCATATTCCAGAAGAATTCTTTTCTTCTTTCCTGTCTGATTATGTACATGGGCTAAGCATGAGCAACTAAACTAATAAGAATCATAGTAAAACGTGAAATAGTTGTAGAGTTTTGCCATTATTCCAACTATTTGTTGTAAGTTTGCAGAAAGTAACATGTATTGCTGCGTTTTTGTAGCCCTCGTTACTAAGCTAAGACTTACCGATATTATTTGGTAAGAATAGATATTATTAGGTAAGAATGTATTTATGGTAAGAATCAAGAACAATAAACTGTTGTTGGCATTGCTATTGCTATTGCCACTATCTTCGCAAGCTCAAAAGCCGCAACAAGAAACTTCCCAAGTTTCTAAGCAAGAGAATGCCTCAAAGCCACAGCAAGAGGAAACTAAAAAGCCAAGGCGTGTATATTTCATGCCTATCACATTCGGTGAATTCCGACTGATGCCAGATACCACTATTGAGAGTAGCTTTAATATTGGTATGATAAATGGTGTGACAAAGCAGCGAGGCTTGTCGCTTGGCGTGGTTACCAATATCAACCACAATTTGCGCGGTATACAGATGAGCGGTATCACCAATATCAGCTCGGGCGTAGAGAAAGGTTTGCAGCTTTCGTCGGCAGTAAATGTTTCGGCAGGATATATGCGAGGCTTGCAGGTGGCTGCCTACAACTATGCCGACACTCTGAATGGCTCGCAGATAGGATTGTTGAATGTTGCCGTGAGCCATCCACGAGGAGTGCAGATAGGACTCTTGAATTATACCCGCGACACTATAGCAAAGAAGATAGGATTAGTAAATATCAATCCTAAGACCACCATCGACTATATGGCTTTTGCCGGTACCACCTCGAAGATTAATGGCGCCTTGCGATTCCGCAACCGCTCTACATATAATATCATCGGTATTGGTAGCCACTATATGGGATTAGACTCTAAGTTCTCTGGAGCCATATATTATCGTCTTGGACAATACTTTAATATTACTCCACGCCTATCGCTAAGTGGCGACGTAGGCTATTATCATATAGAAACTTTCAGCGACAATGCCGATAAGCCAAAGCGACTATATTCGTTGCAGGCGCACATTAATGCCGACTATCAGCTAAACCGCTATATCGGCTTCTATGGCTCGTTGGGCTATGGCGACACACGCTATTATACCCACCATAAGCATTATAAGAATGGTATGATAGCACAGTTGGGCCTGACCTTCAGATATAATCGCAGCCATGCCAACCTCTTACCTTCGCTTGAGCCTGCCGACACCTGTGGCTACCTGAATATCCACGACGACCACAACGAGAAGCATCCATGGATAGCAGCATTACAAGCCACGGGCATCAACCTGCTTGTGCATGGTTTCGACCGCTTTGTTATGAACGAAGAGTTTGCGAAAGTAAATATGCACACCATCCACAAGAACTTCCAAAAAGGTTTCGTATGGGACAACGACCAGTTCTCAACCAACCTTTTTGCCCACCCATATCATGGCAACCTATATTATAATGCCGCACGTAGCAACGGACTTAGCTTCTGGGAGTCGGCACCATATGCCCTTGGCGGTTCACTTATGTGGGAGTTCTGTGGCGAGATAGAGCCACCAGCCATCAACGACCTTATGGCTACAACCTTTGGCGGTATCTGTATAGGCGAGATTACACATAGAGTAAGCAACGTGATATTAAACGACCGCAAGCGAGGCTTTGGTCGTTTTATGCGCGAGTTTGCTGCTACCGCCATCTGTCCTATGCGGGGCTTAAACCGTATGATAAGTGGCGAGGCATGGCATGTGTCGCCAAATGCAGAACCATACCATGACTATAAGCGTTTCCCAGTCGACTTCTCCGTAACGGCAGGTACTCGATATTTGGCAGACGATGGTTCGATGTTTCGTGGCGAATGGAATCCATATATAGCCCTTAATCTGGAATATGGCGACCCTTTCAATAGGCGCGAGAATAAGCCATACGACTATTTCTCAGCCGATGTTAAGTTTGGTCTTTCAGCCAATCAGCCTCTCATCAACGCCCTTCACCTCATGGGACGAATATGGAGCGCGCCTATGTTCTCAGAGCGCAAAGTGGATGCCGAGGTAGGTATATATCAGCATTTCAACTACTATGACTCTAAACCAGTAAAGGATGGTAGCAACCAGACCCCTTACCGTATATCAGAGGCAGCTTCGTTCGGTCCTGGTATGATGATTAGATTCCCTGAGACTGGAGCCATGAAGCGACTTGAGCAACGAGTGTTTATAAGCGGAATACTCCTCGGAGGTACCAAGAGCGACTACTATAACGTGATAGACCGCGACTATAACATGGGTTCAGGATTCTCCGTGAAGACTATGACATATATGGACTTCCGCCATTTCGGGCGCTTTGAGCTGAAATCCGACTATTATCGCATATTCACCTGGAAGGGCTACGAAGGCAAAGACCTTGCAAACATAAATCCTCTATATCTAAATGCGCAAGGCGACAAGGGTAATGCTATCCTGCTGGTGATAAATCCACATTGGGAGATAGAAGTAAACGATGTGCTTGGCATACATGCCTCTACAGCATATTTCGTTCGCAGCACCCATTATCATTGCCATCCAGATGTCAAGACCAGCACCTTTGAGTTCCGCTTGGGATTGACATGCCATTTGTAGAAGTTCATAATCCATTAGAAGAAACAATTATCTATGACCACATCCGAATTCATACAACAATATCGCAACGATGATGTTCGCCAACTGGCATTCCTTGCATCTAAGTATCCTGAGGTAGATGCGGTCTTTGCTCTCGACCAAATACGCGGTTGGCAAATAGCGCAAACCAAGCTCCCAAGATGGGCTATGGTAGATGGTTTGCAATATCCGCCACACATCTCGATGGAACAATGCTCGTCAGAGCCTACGGCAGACTATAAGGCTGCAGTTGCACGCCGATTAGCTTCCGAAAGCCTTAGAACGAACGAAAAAGCCCTTTTCGTGGATATTACGGGCGGTTTTGGAGTAGACTTCTCGTATATAGCTTCGGCTTTGGATATAAAAGCCATATATGTGGAGCGCAACGAAGTGTTGTGTAATCTTGCTCGTCACAACTTCCCGTTGTTGGGATTAGATAAGGCAGAAGTTGTTTGTGGCGATGGCGAGGAATATGCCAAGAAGCTTGAAAAAACCACTATGGTATATATCGACCCTGCACGTAGAGATGAGCATGGAGCACGCACCTATGGCATAGAAGATTGCACACCAAATATCCTTGAACTGCTGCCTATGCTTATGCAAAAGACCGACTATGTTGTGGTGAAGCTGTCGCCTATGCTCGATTGGCATAGTGCTGTGGCTGCCGTAGACGGTTGTCTTGATGGTAGTAGTTGCGTCACAGAAGTTCATATAGTGTCGCTTGCCAACGAATGCAAGGAATTGCTCATGGTAGTAGCCCATGGCAAACAGAAGCTAAAAGTGGTATGCGTAAATGGCAATCAGCAGTTTGCTTATTGCCCTGATGATGATGTAGCGCCAGTTTCGTATTCAGATTCAGAAGCAGATGCGATAGTTGGTAGCTATTTGTTTGAGCCAAATGCGTCTATCATGAAGGCAGGTTGCTTTCAAGCCTTAGCGGCGAAGTATAGCGTGAGTGGAGTAGGGCGCAATTCCCATCTCTTTGTTTCTAAGACTGATGTGACAGAATTCCCTGGTCGCAGATTCGTAGTAGAAGCCATATCGACGATGAATAAGAAAGAGCTGAAGCGCACTCTTGCCAATATCACAAAAGCAAATATCACCACTCGCAACTTCCCACTCTCGGTAGCTGAACTCAGAAAACGATTGAAGCTTAAAGATGGTGGCGATGTATATCTATTTGCCACAACATTAGCTGACGATAGTCATGTAATATTGGTTTGTAAGAAAGCAAATTAACGGTTTGTAAGAAAGCAAATTAACGGAAAGAAGTAAAATAACTGAAAAATGATAGCAATATTTGGTCGTTTGGCGAAATATTGCTATTTTTGCATGTTTTATATAGTAGAATATATATCCAAAAACTTTGAATATCATGTCATTAATAGAAATCAAGAAGGTTGAGACAAAGAAAGAACTGAAGACGTTTATAGACTTCCACTACGACCTATACGAAGGCAACGAGTATGATGTGCCCAATCTTTTCAGCGACGAGATGAACACCCTTAGCAAGGACCGCAACGCAGCTTTCGACTTCTGCGAGGCAGAATATTATCTTGCTTACAAGGACGGTAAGGTTGCCGGTCGTGTTGCTGCCATCATCAATCATAAAGCCAACGACAAGTGGAACCGTCAGTCTGTACGCTTTGGCTGGATTGATTTTATCGACGACCGCGAAGTATCAAAGGCTCTACTCAAGGCTGTTGAAGACTATGGCAAGTCGAAGGGCATGAATGAAATCGTTGGTCCGCTCGGCTTCACAGATATGGATCCTGAAGGTATGCTCACATGGGGCTTCGACCAACTTGGCACCATGTCTACCATCTACAACTACGCCTACTATCCTGAGCATATCGAGGCTTTGGAAGGCTTTGAGGTAGACAACACTTATGTGGAGTATAAGGTTGGAGTACCTGAAAAGATGCCAGAGCGCTATGCTAAGATAGCCCAGATGGTGGCTAAGAGATATAACCTCAAGGTTAAGAAGCTTACCAAGAAGGATATTTACCAGGGAGGCTATGGCATACGAATCTTTGAGCTTATCAACGAAACATACAAAGACCTATATGGCTATTCTGAGCTTACACCACGCCAGATAGAACAATATATCGATATGTATCTTAAGCTTGCCGACCTTGATTTCATTACCCTTATCGAAGATGGTAATGCCAACGACAAGCTTGCTGGTATCGGTATCACCATACCATCGCTTGCCAAGGCTTTGCAGAAGTGCCATCGTGGTCGCCTATTCCCATTCGGCTGGTGGCATGTGCTTCGTGCGCTCAAGATGCATAAGACCGAGGGTGTAGACCTCTTGCTCGTAGGCTTCTTGCCAGAATATCGTGCTAAGGGAGCCAACGCCTTGCTATTCTCCGACCTTATTCCTCGCTATCAGGCTTGTGGCATAAAGTGGGGCGAAACACAGGTGGAGATGGAGACAAATACCAACGTTCAAGGACAATGGGAGGCTTTCGACACCAAGCTACATAAGCGCCGTAAATGCTACAAGAAGAGCATTTAGGAGTGAAGAGTGAAGAGTGAAGAGTGAAGAGTGAAGAACGAAGAGTGAAGAATACAATAGAAAACAATTATGTCAGAAGATAATATCAATAACCTTTCGTCGGCAGCCGAGCAGCCTGTGGAATATAACGACGACAACATCCGACACCTTAGCGACATGGAGCATGTGCGCACACGTCCGGGTATGTATATCGGACGTCTTGGCGATGGCTCTTTGCCTGAAGACGGTATCTACGTGTTGCTTAAAGAGGTGCTCGACAACTCTATCGACGAGTTTAAGATGCATGCTGGCGACAGGATAGAAGTAGACATCGAAGACAATCTTCGTGTGGCTGTACGCGACTATGGTCGAGGCATTCCGCAAGGAAAGCTCGTTGAGGCTGTAAGCGTATTGAATACTGGTGGTAAATATGATAGCAAGGCTTTTAAGAAGAGCGTCGGACTGAATGGTGTCGGCGTAAAGGCTGTCAACGCCCTTAGCTCACATTTCGAGGTGAAGTCGTTTCGTGATGGTAAGGTGCGCCATCTTACCTTCGAGAAAGGTATTCTTATCTCTGACAAGACTTCTAAGACTCAGGATGAGAATGGTACATATATCTATTTTGAGCCTGACAACACTCTCTTCAAGAACTACTCCTTCCATGGCGAGATTGTAGAGGTGATGTTGCGCAACTATACCTACCTCAACTCGGGTCTCACCATCATGTATAATGGTCGCCGCATAAAGAGCCGTAATGGTCTTGAAGATTTGCTTAACGACAATATGACCAACGACGGACTATATCCTATCGTTCATATCGTGGGCGAGGATATAGAGATTGCTTTTACCCATGCTAACCAATATGGCGAGGAATACCATTCGTTCGTAAATGGTCAGCATACCACTCAGGGCGGTACTCATCAGAGTGCCTTCAAGGAGCATATCGCAAAGACTATAAAGGAATTCTTCGATAAGAACTATGAATATACCGATATCCGTAATGGTATCGTGGCTGCCATAGCTATCAACGTAGAAGAGCCTGTCTTCGAGAGTCAGACCAAGATTAAGCTTGGTAGCACCCAGATGGCGCCAGATGGCGAGAGCATCAACAAGTATGTTGGCGACTTTCTGAAACGTGAGGTCGACAACTATCTGCATATCCACAAAGAAGATTGTGCTGATATCCTTGAGCAGAAAATCAAGGAGAATGAGCGCGAACGTAAGGCTATGGCTGGTGTCACCAAGTTGGCTCGTGAACGTGCCAAGAAGGCTAACCTCCACAACCGTAAGCTTCGCGATTGCCGTATCCACTATTGCGATGTTAAGAATGAGCGCAAAGAGGAGTCGTCGATATTCATTACCGAGGGCGACTCAGCGAGTGGAAGTATCACCAAGAGCCGCGATGTAAACACTCAGGCGGTATTCTCGCTTCGTGGTAAACCGCTCAATTGCTTCGGACTTACCAAGAAGGTTGTATACGAGAACGAGGAATTCAATCTCCTTCAGGCTGCCCTTGATATCGAGGATGGTCTCGACACCTTGCGCTACAACAAGGTTATCGTGGCTACCGATGCCGATGTCGACGGTATGCACATCCGTCTGCTCATCATCACATTCTTCCTTCAGTTCTTCCCCGACCTTATCAAGAAGGGACACGTATATGTGTTGCAGACTCCTTTGTTCCGTGTGCGCAATAAGAAGACCAAGATAAAGAACAAGCAGGCTATAGAGCAAGCTGTAGCAACTTCTAAGAAGAGCGAATTCGTTACCCGCTATTGCTATAGCGACGAAGAACGTCAGCAGGCCATCAAAGACCTTGGTCCTGACCCTGAGATAACACGATTCAAGGGATTGGGAGAGATTAGTCCTGAGGAGTTTGTGCATTTCATAGGTCCTGATATGCGCCTTGAGCAGGTTACACTCCACAAGACCGACCAGGTGTCAAAGCTCTTGGAATACTATATGGGCAAGAATACTATGGAGCGTCAGAACTTTATCATCGACAACCTCGTGGTTGAAGAAGATTTGCCTGACGAGGAGTTGGCGTAATGGAATATAAACGCCAATACTCCTAACTATTCATCCATAATTCATCGCCCCTAACTCAACATTAGACACTCCTAATTCAACATTCAACTCTCAACATTAATGAAAAGAATTTCAATTATATCGCTATTGTGCCTTATCACGGCACTCACAGCATCTGCACAGCTAAAGCTAAACTTCGGCTCTGATAGTCCGATACGCAAGCTGCAGATAGCCGAAATGGCTGTTACAAACCTTTATGTAGATTCTGTAGACGAGCAGAAGCTCGTTGAAGATGCTATCGTAGGCATGCTTCAGAAGCTCGACCCTCACTCTTCATATTCTACAGCTAAGGAAACAAAGGCGCTTACAGAGTCGTTGCAAGGCTCTTTCGATGGTATTGGCGTACAGTTTAATATGGTAGACGATACCTTGATGGTTATCCAGCCTGTATTGAAAGGCCCTTCTGAGAAGGTAGGTATCCTTGCTGGCGACCGTATCGTAACTGTCAACGATACTGCCATAGCAGGTGTGAAAATGGCTAAGGAAGAGATAATGAAGCGTCTGCGCGGTAAGAAAGGCACCAAGGTGAAGCTTGGCGTCATTCGCCGTGGCATCGACGAACCTTTGTCGTTCCTCGTCACTCGCGACCGCATTCCTGTCACTACCGTAGATGCCGTATATATGATACGACCTAAAGTTGGCTACATCCGCATCGGAAGCTTTGGTGCCACAACATACAAGGAGTTTGTGGATGGCATAGATAAGCTTAAGAAGCAAGGCATGCGCGACCTCATCCTCGACCTTCAGGAGAATGGAGGAGGATATCTGCAGGCTGCTGTCGATATAGCAAACGAATTCTTGCTCAAGAACGACCTTATTGTATATACAGAGGGTAGAGCAGCAGGACGCAGGGAATATCGCGCTCAGGGCAACGGAAAGCTGCTTGACGGCAAAGTTATGGTATTGGTCAACGAATTCTCTGCTTCTGCAGCCGAGATTGTTACTGGAGCCATACAAGATCAAGACCGCGGTATGGTTGTTGGTCGTCGCTCGTTTGGTAAAGGCTTGGTTCAGCGTCCTATCGACTTCCCTGATGGCTCTATGATGCGACTAACAATAGCTCATTATTATACACCTTCTGGTCGTTGCATACAGAAACCGTATAAGAAGGGCGACCGCAAGGGATACGATCTTGAACTCGATGAGCGTTTCAAGCATGGCGAACTATATAGTGCCGACTCTATACATTTCGCAGATTCCTTGAAATATAATACTCTTCGTCGTAAGCGTGTGGTATATGGTGGTGGTGGCATCATGCCCGACTTCTTTGTACCTCTCGACACAACAAAATATACCAAGTATCATCGCCAGCTTACCGCCAAGGGTTGTGTAATCAATGCAAGTCTACGCTATATTGATGCCAATCGCAAGCAGCTGAAGTCGAAATATACTTCATTTGATAAATTCCTTGCTACCTTCGAAATCCCTCAGTCGATTATCGATGGTATATATGCCGAAGGCAAGAAGCAGAAGGTTGAACCAGCCAACGACAAGGAAGTAGAGCAGACAACAAAGTCGCTACGTCAGCAGCTTAAAGCCCTTGTGGCACGCGATATTTGGGATATGAGCCAGTATTTCCAGATAATGAACGAAACCAACGATATCGTGCAAAAGGCGGTAGAGTTGATAAAATAAACAATAACCATTATAACAAAATGTGTATCTGTATACATAATTAAAACGCAATATGGGGCGACCTCTTCCGCCCCATATTGCGTTTTAGCTTTTATAGTTGCACCCTCACTCTTTTTCTTGCAGCCTTACTTCTGGCTCAGTGGATATTTCATGGGGAATAGTTGCAACAACCAGCCTGGAAGGCTGTACACATCGGCTTGCCGATGTTGGTAACCGCGTACATACTCGGAACGATAGTGACGAGGATGTGCGCGGTAATGCATGCAATCAAGCTATAGCCTGGAGGGCTTTACCTTGGTCTTTCATTATACAAGCATTCTTTCTGTAGTAAAACCCTTGCGAGTCTTTCTCATGGGCGCCTTGGGTTGTATTTGTTGTACATGTTGTATTTGTTGTCTTAAAAATACAACCATATTGTCTTTAAGCAAAAAAGAAAACAACAAATACAACCTATACAACTCAAACAACTTCAGATAGTCTTTAGGCTATAGAAAAGATTTTGAGCTATCTGTCTGAGTTGAATGTCGAGGTAAAGCCCTCCAGGCTATAGTTAAAGAACCATTCCTTACCGAGGGCTACGCTACGCTTGCCCCCGGTTACCAACATCGGACGAGCCGATGTGTATTGCCTTCCAGGCAAGGCTTAACTGTCCCCTATATTTATCGAGTAATCCCTACTTCTTCCTTTGCCTTTCTATTTTCTCCTTTATTTTCTCCTCGTAGAGTGTAATCAGCGTATCGAACTTAATGATTTCTTCATCTGTGGCATTCGTTGCTTCGAGGTAGTCGATATGGTTGCGTATCAAGTAGAATTCACTATCTGTCTTTATATATCCTCTGTCCTCTACCTTTTTCACCTTTTCCAATCGTTTCTTGTCAAGGTCACGTAAATCCTTGCCGCAAGCGGCACGAAGACGAGCATTGAGGATGGAGTATTCTTTGTCTGATGGAGAAGGCTTTAATTCATTTACATATGAATACCATTCTTTTAACTTTTTTAAATTTCCATTTTTGTAGAATTTTAGGATATCAGATTTCATTTTTTCGAAATCCTTTTGAACTTCCAAGATTTCATTTTTACCAATGGTGTCATTAATAAAACAACTACATGCATAATCATACATGATTAAGCACCATTCTTTATAAAATTCTAATTCTTCCATTTTCTTATTACATCTGCCCTCAGAGGCATGCATTTCAAGACGCGTGGCAATTTCCCTATATAGCCATAATCAGCACCATTAATACGGCATCTTTTAGTGTCCATGTTTAAAATTTTACCATCATAATCTAAACCAATATTGTTAACTTCAATATTATATTTCTTCAAAACTGCATTCATTTTGTCTCTAAGATTTGTTTTATTCATAAAATCCTTAACATGTTTATGGAAGTCTTCACATTTATGATCTTCAAAATCATTAGATATAGCGACTTCTAATTCAAAGACATCTATGTTCCAAAACGTAAATCCCCTTAACGAATCAAAGTTTAATTCATCTTTCGCTAAACTTAAAAAAGTTGATAATCCTGCAACAAGCTCTTCACTTATATGCCCTTCTCTGCAATTAAACGTTTTGTCTTTTAGCTTTTTAATAGTCTGTTTACAATATACAGAATCTGGTGAGCTAATACATATATCATAGGTTCCATCTGTGTACTTGAAAATATGGAAACTAATACTTGAGACAGTATCGCCCTTTATTAGGTAATATGCCTTTGCATTATAATCTTCTCTACACGAAACTGCTATTAGGCGAGTTTTACTTTGCTTGTTGTTATTGACGCACGAATTAGAAACTAAAATCAATACTAAAATCAATATGCTCTTAAATAATTTTGAAATAACCATATGCTTTATTTTTTATTTAATTCCACATTTCCAAAGTTCTGTAATAGCGTTGTGCTGCTTGTCAGATGCTCATAGCCTGTATAGTAGTCCCAAGTCTCAGGGCTGTGCTTTCGTTTCCAAGGTTCGTAGTTAAGCTCCTCTGCTATTTTGTTTTTTTTCGTTGCCTTTCCATTTTCTCCTTTATTTTCTCCTCGTAGAGTGTAATCAGCGTATCGAACTTAATGATTTCTTCATCTGTGGCATTCGTTGCTTCGAGGTAGTCGATATGGTTGCGTATCAAGTAGAATTCACTATTGGTCTTTATATACCCTCTGTCCTCTACTTTCTTAACCCTTTCCAATCGTTTCTTGTCAAAGTCACGTAAGTCCTTGCCGCAAGCAGCACGAAGGTAGGCATTCAGTATTGGATAGCCAGGATCGTCTGGTGGGCATGCATCTTGATTAAATGATTTGAAAAAGAATTTTAATTTTCTTATGTTTTTATTATTATAATAAAATAAAACCCTGTCTTCAACTTTACGTACTTCTGCAACAAGTTCGTCTTTTGCTTCTTGATTTAGAAAATTGTCTTTTTGGAAAATTTCTTTATCAAATTTCAAATGGGCTAAGCACCATTCTTTATAAAAATCCAAGTCTTCCATTATTTAATAGTTTTGAATTATTGATAAATTCCTGTATACGGAGCTATATCATAATTGTTTTTTTCGTTGCCTTTCCATTTTCTCCTTTATTTTCTCCTCGTAGAGTGTAATCAGCGTATCGAACTTAATGATTTCTTCATCTGTGGCATTCGTTGCTTCGAGGTAGTCGATATGGTTGCGTATCAAGTAGAATTCACTATTGGTCTTTATATATCCTCTTTCCTCTACTTTCTTAACCCTTTCCAATCGTTTCTTGTCAAAGTCACGTAAATCCTTGCCGCAAGCAGCACGAAGACGAACGTTGAGAATGGGGTAACTTGGATTATCAATTTCCATATCATTTGCAAATGATTTAGCACACATCTTTAACATCCTTATATTTTTATTCTTATAATAAGTTAAAATGCGTTGCTCTAAGTCGTTTAAATCATTTATCAAGTCTATCTTATATGAATTATTAGGATAACCGATGGCATCTTCTTGGTCATAATGAACAAATACCAAGCACCACTCTTTATAAAATTCCAAGTCTTCCATTATTTAATAGTTTTGAATTATTGATAAATTCCTGTATACGGAGCTATATCATAATTGTTTTTTTCGTTGCCTTTCCATTTTCTCCTTTATTTTCTCCTCGTAGAGTGTAATCAGCGTATCGAACTTAATGATTTCTTCATCTGTGGCATTCGTTGCTTCGAGGTAGTCGATATGGTTGCGTATCAAGTAGAATTCACTATCTGTCTTTATATATCCTCTGTCCTCTACCTTTTTCACCTTTTCCAATCGTTTCTTGTCAAGGTCACGTAAATCCTTGCCGCAAGCGGCACGAAGACGAGCATTGAGAGTTGGATCTAAGTAATAATTACTTTCAATACAGAATTCATTGAAATCTCTAAAAGCTCTTTTAAGAAATGATTTGCTTTTCTTTGTATAGGCTTTAGAGATTCTCTCTTTTATATTATACAATTCTGACAGAGTCTCGTCTTGATAGTTTTTTAAATTAACATCATCAGAACAATTAACATCCTTGTCTATCAAGTTCTTCTCTTGCAGTTTTATAGTGATTTCATAATCGATAATTATGTCACACCATTTTTTGTAAAATTCTAGATCTTCCATGACAAAAAATGTAATATTCTTTGCAGCTTTATGCGATGCATAGCCAATATCCCTGCGACTGACCACGTTTCCGCTCTCGTCGTATGAGTAGCGAGTTGCAATTGCCTCTTGTGAAAATATGAGAAGCAAAACAGATAAAATAAAAGATGGTGTTTTCATATAGATGATGTTTGTAATGAAACCTATAATCTCATAGCCAAAGCCTTATTCTCTTCGGCTTCCATTATCTCACGTTCGCCTGGTCCTTTGTCGTTGATACCGCAAAGGTGAAGGATTCCGTGGATGATTACGCGATGAAGTTCTTCATCATAATCCTTGCCAAACTGTTCGGCATTGGTTCTTACGGTATCGAGCGATATTACGAGGTCGCCACTTATAATGTCGTCCTCATCATAGTCGAAGGTGATGATGTCTGTATAGTAGTCATGACCAAGATATTCGCGGTTTACCTCGAGTATCTTCTCATCGTCTACAAACATGTAGCCTATTTCTCCGACCTTTCGTCCATGCTGGGCAGCAACAGCCTTTATCCAAGCTGTAGTTTCCCTTTTCTTTATTTTGGGCATTTTCACGCCCTCTGCGTTGTATGTAATCATTTCGTTACAGAATTAATTCTTTGGCAAAAGTAGCAAAAAAATATGTAGCTACCATGCCAAATTATGATTATTTGCCTTTTGGCAGGAATTTATCTACATCTTTGCCGAAAGCTCGCAATTCTCTTACTGCACTCGACGATACGCAAGCCAATTCAGGTTCAGAGTATAGCAGGATAGTCTCTATATTGCCCACAAGGCGGTTTATTTCCGCTTGGTCGCGTTCAAACTCGAAGTCGCGTACATTCCTCACCCCTTTAACAATAAAGCCCGCTCCGACTCTCTTTGCTAAATCCATGGTGCAGTCGCTAAATGCTACCACCTCTACCTTTGGCTCGTTGGCATATACAGCCTGTATAGCCTTTACCCTTTCGTCGGTAGTGGTAGTATATTTCTTCTTGTCGTTTACGCCTACTCCTATCACGAGCTTATCGAATAGAGGCAACGCACGTCGCACTATCGAGTCGTGACCAATAGTGAAGGGGTCGAAGCTTCCTACGAATATTCCAGTTCTCATAGCTCTTCTATATGCTTTTTACAAATTTCTCTGCAGTTTTCCAATATCTCCATCAGCTCCTTCATAGTTGAGGCTCTTAGCATGGCGATACGTATTTGGCGGAAGTCTGGTATTCCCTTGAATACAGGGCTGGCAGCCAGATGGCGACGAGTGTGCAATATACCGCGATATTCGTCGATACGCTCCACATTTATCTTTAGCTGTTCCTCCAAGAGGTCTATCTTCTCGTCTACTGTTAGCGGCTGAGGCTCTTTGCCCTCCAAACAGTCGTTTATCTCCTTAAAAATCCAAGGGCGACCGAAGGTTGCTCTGCCCACCATTATTGCATCTACGCCATAGTTGTCGAAGGCAGCCTTAGCTTCCTCGGCATTTGTTATGTCGCCATTACCGATGATAGGAATTTGTATGCGTGGATTCTTCTTTATCTCTCCTATTAGAGTCCAGTCGGCATTGCCAGTATACATCTGGCTACGTGTGCGACCATGAATGGTCAACGCCTTGATACCGCAATCCTGCAACTGCTCTGCAAGGGTAGGGATGATGAGGTTTTCGTGGTCCCATCCCAATCGAGTCTTTACAGTCACAGGCACATTTACAGCCTTTACCACCTCGCGAGTGATATCAAGCATCAACGGAATGTTTCTAAGCATTCCTGCGCCAGCACCTTTGCCAGCAACCTTCTTTACAGGGCAACCGAAGTTGATGTCTATCACATCTGGCTTTGCCTGCTCCACTATCTTGGCAGCCTCTACCATGTCCTCAACCGAGCGACCATATATCTGTATGCCCACAGGACGCTCTTCGTCGCAGATGTTGAGCTTGTTCATGGTCGACTTAACCGACCTTACCAAAGCCTCTGCCGACACAAACTCCGTGTACACCATGGCTGCGCCAAAGCGTTTGCAAAGCATACGGAAGCCTATGTCTGTAACGTCTTCCATAGGGGCAAGAAATACGGGGTGTTTGCCGAATTGTATGTCTCCTATCTTCATCTATATTTTTTATCTATACAGAGGTTTTTGGTTATTAATAGCTGAAAGTATATGTTATCTTGTTGCCGTTAATATCTGTCACGGCAAGAGTCTTTATCGAACCGTCGGCATTAGCTTTGGTGTCGAAGGTGTAGCGAGCACCTTTCTTTCCTTCTGCTTTTGCAAATACATACGACTGGCGAGCAAGCTTGTAGAACGAGAGCAACAAGTATGGGTCGCAGTTGGCAACACCCTCCATCAGCTGGTTGGCATCTACAGTTGTCATGCGGTTGCTGATGTTGCTGAACGACAGCTTATACATCTCGCTCTTATGCTTGTGGTCAGAGTAAATGCGTTCTACACCTATGCTATCAGCCTTGTAGATGCTGTCTACATCAAGTTTGCTTTTACCATTATAATAAACGCCTATAGCCTGTGCAAACTTATTGCCGATAGAATTCTTTACCATAAAACCGTTGGCAAAGCTATATTCGTAGCCGTTGTTGCTAAAAGCTTGGTATGCCATAGCCTGCTTGGTGTTAGAGCGAGTGTCGTTGAATGTGTTCACCAACGAAGCCTCGTTCGAGTCAAGAGTCATGAGCATGCGTGGCTGATAGATGTAGCTATTTACGTTTGGCAAGAAACGGTCCAAGTAGCTACCGTTAAGTTTCACGTTGTTGTATGTAAACAAGGTGTCGGCATACGAGAATTCGTATTTCGACTGAGTGGCAGTAACGGTATTATCATTATCGTCGTAAGCGAATGTAATCTCGCGCTTCATATCGCCTGCCGACATAGATATTGAGAGTGGACGATGGCGTAGGTCGTAGGTAATATCGATATTGCTACCATCGCTACCGCTAATATTTTTAACCTCGGCAGCATTTCCCAAGGCACCATCTTGGCGCGTAGCAAACTGCACGTATCTTAATGTAGCCTTTGCACGACTTGCATCCTCAGAGTCTACAATCTGGAATGTAGCAAAGCGACCTTTGCCTGTTGTGTTCTCAGAGAAGTTCACACCATAGCTAACAAGTACATTTTGTTTGCCCGAAGTTTTACCATTTATAGTCACGAAACCCTCGTCACCAGCAGTCTGCTCTATTTTCCATGGCGAATAAGATACGAACTTCAGCGAATCGGAAGATTCGTTGGCATAGCTATAGCCAATAGGATAGTTGCCTGTAGAAGGCAAAATGACCTGAATACTGTAGAATGATGATGGTTCCTGCTTCTCGCAAGAAGCAACCAAAGCAACGGCAGCCATAGCTGCAAAAATAGTTTTGATAATCTTCATACTAATTTTTTATAGTTTATATAGGTAACTACTCCCCTCTATTTGGGAGAGGTGTTGGAAACGAGGCGGGTCCTCCACCTGTATTCCTTCTTTCTACCGACAGTTCTATGCTCATCGAAGGATTAACGTTGTATCTTACCGATGCACCTATGCGGTCGCCAAGTTCCTGCATGTATAAGGCGTAAGGCATGCGATGATTGTTTACAAGCGATTTCTGCCCATATACAAAAGCCTCCCAATGCTCGTCAAATCTGTAGCCTATTACAGCCGAAAGTCCTGCGTCGCGATATGAGTCGTGCGCCCAGTTTATATTGCTGAAATATCCTCCTGTAGCTATAGTCAAGCGGTTTGTAATAGGCTTCACATACATTGCCGAGATGTCTTGTGTGAATCCTACGCCACTATACGAATGCTTGCCAAATTGTGCAAACATAGATAGTCCGAGGTTCATGTTTAGTCCTTCGTGCAAATCCCATGGCATAGAATATCTCCAACTATATGGGCTAAATCGCCATGAGTCTACTTGTCCGAAACTATTTATCCTTGGCAGACATAATGAATCTTTAGGCGTAGCATATATGTTGTCCATATATTCCATACCTACAGTCTGTGCGCCAATTGCTGGTTGGCTAATAGTGTCAACCTTCATGTCGCTTTGGGCATGAGATAGCTGACTTGCGCACAAAGCGACAAAGATTATGAGTGTCTTAATGATTTTCATTGCTGCAAACTTACACAAAAATATTTGAATAAGAATCTAATCTAATGGTTTTTAACTTGTTTTCAGACAAAGAAACAGCTTGCTATCTTATTACGTGGTAATATGCTTGTTCTGTATACGTTAACTGCCACAAAAGAGCCATATACGTGGCGCTCTTGTGGCAGCAATATTAAACTTATTCTTCACTCTTCGTTCTTCACTCTTCACTCTTCCCTCTGTAGATACTCCTTTACAGTCATGTCGAATTCTTTCTTAAAGCATTTTGAGAAATACTTCGGACTGTTGTAGCCTACACGTATAGACAACTCCGTAAGCGAGATGTTAGGGTTTTGACGCACTATGCGGCATGCTTCTTTCATGCGGATAGAGGTGATGAAGCCCGATATGTTCTGACCTGTTAGGGCGCGAAGCTTATTGTAGAGCGTAGAACTGCTCACCATCATATCTGATGCAAAGCCTTCACGGTCGTAGTCGGCATCGTCGAGATGAGCTTTCACACATTCTATAGCTTTCTGAACGAAAGTCTCGTCAGGGTTGCTATAATGTTGCTCTTCTACCACGAATTCTGTCTGAGCGCTAAACTTACGTCTGATGCGTTCGCGGTTTTTGATGATACTTTGCACACGTACCAATAGCTCGTTTAGCTTGAACGGCTTTGTCATATACTGGTCGGCACCTGTTTCGTATGCCTTGTTGCGGTCTTCGTCGCGAGTTTTGGCTGTAAGCAGCAATACAGGTAGCTGACCGTAGTCGTCGCTTTGTTTGATGCGTTGTGTTAGCTCTATGCCGTCCATCTGTGGCATCATCACGTCTGAGATTACGAGGTCGAGGCTTTCCTTCTGTATTATGTTCAGAGCTTGCACACCATTCTTTGCTGTCAACACTCGGAAATGTTGTGCTAATAGTTGCTTCATTAGCGATAGCAATTCCTCGTTGTCTTCTACCACGAGAATGGTGTATCCGTCGGCAACTTCAATATCGCCAATAGCCTCGTCGTCGTTGTTGGTTGTTGCAACGTCGGTAAGCTTATTGCTTGCAGCCAACTCAGAATACTCTATTTCTTCATCGCTATATGCCGACTTGTCGGTAGGTATTTGTATGGTAAACGTGGTTCCTTCGCCCTCTACGCTTTGGCAATCTATCTTGCCATGGTGTAATATCACAAGGTCGTGAGTTAGCGACAAGCCAATACCTGTACCTACGGTATTCATACGGCGATAGTCGCCATCAAGGAATCGGCTGTACAGGTGTCGCAATTTCTCTTTTGATATACCAATACCTTGGTCGGCAACAGATATGATCATAGTCTTCTGCTTGAATTGTAGTTCTACAACTATCTGCCCATTCTCATGGCTGTATTTCACAGCATTAGATAGCAGGTTGTAGAGAATCTTATCCATTTTGTCAGCATCGAACCAAACGTCAATCTTGCTGCTGTCACGATAGTTGAATATCAACTTTATTCCGCGAGCTTCAGCCATAGGTCGTATGTTGTCGCATGCAGTTTCTATGAATTCTGCTATGTTTTGTTTGCGCACCTTTAGCTTCAGCTGTCCAGCTTGCGATTTCCTTACCTCTAAGATCTGGCGTAGTAGTCGCGTTAGGCGATTGATATTGTTTTGCATTATGCCATATTGCTCGTCGTAGTTAGGAGCTTTTTGGCGTAGAATGTCGATGGTTGCAGAGATTACCGTGAGCGGAGTTAGCAACTCGTGTGTGATATTGGTAAATATTACCGCCATCTGTAAGCGGTTTTTGGTTCTGATATGGTTGCGATACCATCTGATAGAGCCATAGATTGCCAATATTACAAGTATTACATATGTCATATATGCCCACCACGCCAGATACCAAGGTGGCAATACCTTTAGCTTGATGGTATATGATAGCTCAGTCCATCTGCCATAGTTGTCGCAGGCTCTCAGATGAAGTGTATACGAGCCTGGCGATAGGTTTTCGAACGAAGCCATGCGTTGATGGTTGTCAGTATATCGCCAATCGTTGTCGTAGCCTTCAAGCTTGTACGCATATTTGTTTCGAGCTTGGCTTGAATATGTTAGGAGCGAGAATTCTACAGACAATCTCTTGATATCGCTTGGAACCTCAATTATTCGTGTATATCGTGGTGCTACGGGTGATATACGAGCTCTTTCTGTAGAGTCGAGATTGGTATACGACATTCCATCTGCGATGATATCCGTAACAATAAGCTTTCGCTTAGAGGTGTCGTTGATGTTTATATCTCGTTTTGGTATAAACGAAATAATTCCGTTGTTGGCACCAAAATACATTTTATCCTTGTATTTGAAAACAGAATTAGGGAAGAAAGATGCATTTTGCACTCCGTCTTCTTCTGTGAAATGTGTTACAAAAGTTTTCCCCTTATCATCGAATATAAGTCGGATGATACATTCATCGGAATTCAACCATAGGTGTCCATAGTTATCTTCGCTTATAGCAAAAACCTTGTCGCCATCTATACCGTATTTCTTATTTACAGGTTCGAAACAGTCTTTTTTTGTATCATATCGGAATAATCCGCCGCTATTACTAATAGCCCACAAGATATTGCGAGAATCTATGAAACAATTGGTAGCATCTTCTACTGCATATTTGTGGTTCCCTGGGTAATATCTATGGAATGCGAACGAACCATTTTTCTTAGGTGTGACCTTTATGATACCTATATTTTCAGTTGCCGCCCAAATGTTGCCTTCCTTATCTTCGGTAATGCCTCTAACATCGCAGAAAGGATAATCTCCGTTTTCGTCTTTCATCACAAGAGCCATGCCAGAACCGTCGGGTCTGACAAAACTAAGGTATGCACGTTGGCCTACCCATAAGTTTTTGTTATGGTCTTCGAAGAGTGTGTTTACCACGTTGTCTCTAAGCCAGCTATTTTGATTGCTATAAATGGCTTCTGCAGCTTTGCCATTCTCCTTCACCATTATGCCGTTACTATTTGTGGCAAACCATAATTGTCCGTTATATCTGCGTACGATAGACGTTATACGAGTAGACAGACCTGCTTTATTAAGTCCTGCAAACCCTGGTATTTCGGTATTATATAGAGTTGTGCCGTCTTTTTTGTTGTATAGCACAAGACCATTAGGGCTTACACCCAACCAAAACCAAGTGTCGTCTGCTGTATATATAGAAGATACGGCACCTATGTTTACAGGGTCTTTGATATAGCCAAGTTGTGAGAACTGGAATATTGCTGGCGAGGATGCAAATTGGTAAATATGACCAGAAAATGTTGCTGCCCAAATATTTCCCATGTTGTCTATGTTGAGGTTGTAACATAGTCCGATAGGATTTGTACCTGCATGGGTATAACAATTTGCTTGTAGAGTAATGGGGTCTACAAGACAGATACCCTCGCGCGAACTTGCCCATATCTTATGAGATATAGGGTCTTCTATTATTTTGTAAAATGTATAGAATCCTGTTGCGTTGACAGAAATATTTATATGTTCGGCACGAGGACCTTGTTCTGGATTAGGTATCATCTGTAAGCCTTCGCTCCATGAGCCTATCCACAATCTACCCTTGCTATCAAGATGTAGCGAATAGGCAGAATTAGAATTGTTTATTTTATCGTATCTTTGGAACGTACGCTTCTTAGGATTAAATACCAATACACCATCGCTCCATGTGCCAAGATATAAGTTGCCATGTCCGTCCTCGACGATAGATTTCACGCTTATGTTGCAGTCGGTAGATTTTCTACCATCGCTATCGAAGAATATAGAGTTCTCCTGGGTGTAGTTGTCAAATGTCTTTGTTTGTTCGTCATATCTTGTCAATCCTCCGTCGGTACCAATCCATACTGTACCATCTTTAGAGGTATACAAAGTGTATATGGTACGATAGGCATCTCCTTTAATAAAGAAGGTACTGAAGTTTCTTGTCTTCATGTCGAGACGTGCCAAGCCGTTGCGTGTGCCAAGCCATAGCCTCTTGTTATGGTCTTCTGTTATGCTCAATACGGTATTGTTAGGCAATATACCTGGCGAGAAAGCTGTTGAACGGAAGTTCTGAAAGTCATATCCATCCCATGATTTTAGTCCAGAGTTTGTACCGAGCCACATAAGTCCTCCGTGGTCGAACATCATCCAACGGCACTCGTCGGCAGGCGATAAGTGGATGGTATTCACCAATCGGTATGGCAGATTTTGTGATACGGTTGTAAGAACGAAACAAAATAAGCAAGAAAAAATGTATAATAAACGTTTAGCTGACATTATATGTTCTTAATAGAGATTTATATGATATAGATGCAAAGATACATTAATTGAGGTGAAATATGAACTTTTATGGTGTAGTTTTTATTAGAAAGTGTGTGTTTTTACTTAAAAAGGAGTATTTTCTGTTAAGAAAAGGAGTAATAATAGTTATTAAAGGTGTGAAAAATGGTATTTAATGATTTGTTTCCCTTTAATAACGAAATTCCGTCCGTTGATATTTTCAACATCGCTATCTTTGCATCAGGAAAAAGAAATAAACGTTTTCATAAGTTTTAGTTTAGTTAGAGATTTATACGATTGTGATTCTGTTTTTAGACTAACATTTTCAACATTCATTATGAAAATGCTCCATTCGCCCGTCTGTGATTGATAGGCAAATGGAGCATTTTTAAGTTTATGTTTATTTCGTTTTTTATTTCTTGCTGCGATATTTCACAGGTTCTATGTTGTCGTTGCGCAATATGTCGGCAAACTCTTGAGGTTTGATAGTTACTGGTCCACGCATAAACTCAGGAATGTTGTAGCTCTTCATAAACATGCGATGGTAGTCAGGATCTTGCTGAGGCAGCTCAAAAGCCTTGGTGGTGTTGCCGTCAGCATCTACATGAGCAAAGAATAGGCGTGTGTAGTCGCCATCGTTGCGACGTGAAGAGAAGATTATCCATTTGCCATTACTTGAGAAGTTGTGGAAACTCTCAGCCTGAGGCGAATTAGTCTTGGTGAGTGGCCATACCTTGTTGTCGGCTAAGCGAAGCATGTAGAGGTCGGCATCACGATGCCAGATATGGAAACATCCCCACTCGCCCATAGAGAACAACAGATATTTGCCATCAGGAGATATACGAGGCAGAGTGGCGCTCTTGCCAAGCGATGCTGCATCGAATACCATTTTGCGAGGTCCAAACTGCATAGTCTCAGGATTAAACGACTTGCGATAGATAGAGTATTTAATCTCTTTCGAACGCTTTATGCACTCCGTTTCGTGAGGGATAGTGTCGCGGAACTCAAAGTGGGCACTAACATAATATAGCCATTTACCATCAGGCGACCATGCAGGATAACATTCAAACTCGGTAGAATCGTTTTCGATATTCGTTACTTCGTTCTTGTCTACATCATATATAATAAGGTCTGACTGCGAGTCGAATACCTCAATCTTATTGATGTCGCGAGTATGGAAGCTCTGCATGGTTTTGTTGGTGCTATAGGCAATAAGCTTAAGCCAAGGGTGCCATGCAGGATAAACTCCTGCCGATAGGATAGAATCGTTTTTCATGTTCACCTTCTTCACCTTGCCATCATAGGCAACAACCGTTCCGCCATGATTCTGTCGAGCATGAAACTGCATGCGATTAGGATTGTAAGCCTGATAGTTGTGGCAGTTGATGCATTGTCCTTCAGTTTCTACAGATAAGAGCATATTGTTGTATATCACGCTCTCGTCATAGTTTTCAAGGCAACGTTGGTTTATTGTTAGCTCCTCGTAGGTAACATACGAAGGTGCTATCAGACGATAGCTGATATAAGGGTCGATAGAATCCTTTGACACATGGATGGCGAAAGGCTTAAAGCGAGTCCACTTGTCGTCGTTCTTAGCAAACACCTCGACCGTGATGTCGCTACCAGCAGCCTTTGATGTCAGGGTTTTCCATTCATCGATATCAGGCATAGCCTTTTTGCCGCCACAAACAATCTCTTCGCTACCTGCAGCATAGCGAACCACCACATCTTGAGCCTGCTGGCGTAGTTCCATAGATAGCGGAGCTATGTTTACAGGTATCGTCACGTCTACATAGTCGGGATACATCTTTGGCAGCTGCGAGCTGTCGGTATATTGTGTAGGAACCTCAGCCTGTCGGCAACTTGCAAGTAGCACGAGGCAGAGGGTGAATAATAATGTTAGCTGTTTCATTTGTTTAATAACTCTTCTGGTTTCTAATCAAGAAATATTCGTAGTAGAAAGTGCCGCCATACTGAGGATACATTATTGGCTTCAGCTGCTCTTCTGTGAGTCCTGCGTTTTGCTGAGCAAGAGCCATAAAGCCTTCGTAGTTGGCTTTCACCTCTTCGTCGAATGGCATATGCGAAATGTCTACATGGTTTTCAAGATGACCATACAGATATGCAGCCTCTTGATAGTGGGTAGGCATGCGCTGACCTTGATGCAGCTGCGCATAGTGGAAGAATCGAGGCCAGAACATCTGGATATCCTTCTGTTGTAGAGCTGCCAGCAGGGTCTGCTCTTGATAGAGAGGGTCGTTGCTGTCTTCGTTTGAGAACTCGTTGAGAAGATAAATCTCCACAAGGGTGTTGTCGGAAGTCAGCACATCGTCGCTCTTCATATAGTGGCGAATGGTAGAGAATTCCGAGTTCTTGGCAACGAGCTTAGGATTCTTTACGAACACTTCAAACTGCTCGCCATAGTTGGCATAATATTTAGTCTGCTTCAATATGTCGATATACTTTTGTGCAGCCTCCATTTCGCCATTTAGGATAGAGCATTTCAAGAGATATTTTATGAAGTCTACTCTCCATCCATATTCCACTCCGTCTTCAAGACACCAACGATAGCAGAAGTTTATCTGACCGTAGTTGTAATATATCTGCTTACCGCCAATCTGGGTCAATCGCACTTCGAAAGGAGCGTCGCTATGTGCATCGCCATTCTTATAGCGGAACATCTCGTCGCCAGCACGTCCAAGGCGAGTTAGAGCCAAATTTTTCATCATCCACATCATTCGTGTAGGCTCTTCGTCGGCATCCATGTTGCGATATTCCGTTAATACTCCTTCCCAATCCTTGTTGTCGATGCAATGACTCATCACAATCTCGTGGTGGAAGTTCTTGTCTTTATACCAGAAATGCCATGTGCCAACAGCCACCAAGGCTACAAGCACTATCTGCGAAGCCCAGAACAATAAAGGCTTGCGTGGCTTTTCTGCCACCTCTATGCGTATAGTCAAAGCCAGGAGAAGCATTAATGCCGTCATGGCAATCCATGGAGTATAATAAGCCATGTGGTTTACGTCGGTACGGAACAAAGGTAGGGCTGTATACCAAATGTTGCTGATGCTGGTCTGCGAGAAGAGAGTACGATAGCATACCAACGGTACGGCAACAAGCGAAAGCACAGCCACGATAGCGTCGATAACTTTTCTGCCTATCGACTTGTTGGCTACCAAAGCCATAACAGCCATCGTTAATGCTGCTATGAGCGAATAGATGCCTACGAAAGGGTAGGAGAGGGCTACCGAAACAGGCAACCATATTGTGCGCAACCACCATTTGGTAGGTAGCACTCGATAAGCCCACACCATGGCGAAAGCCCAACTAAAGCCCATCGGAGCTATGAAGAAATGGCCGCGAAGCTTTAGATAGTATATCCAATAGCCAAGGTCTACATCTGTTATCGCCACCAACGCTAATGGCACAAGGAGTAATGCCGAATAGCGGTCGGCAATACGGAATGCGTGCTTAAAGAGCCACATCATGAGTCCTAACCACAGACACAACAACGTGGTGCCAAGGGCTGGATAATAAAAATACTGAGTGAAATAAGTGCCGAGCCATGTCAGCAATCCGCCAGACACCACCATCTGCTGCTCGAAGAACATCTTTGAGTAGAGGAACAAGTTGAGTTCTTGCACCTTGAATAGGTAGTCCGACTCGTAGGTCACAAGGGCTATGCCTACGGCAATCAACGCTACTATCGGTAGTAGCCATGTCTTAAGAAATCGGTAGATCATAGTTTTTTAGTTTGCCTATTTCCCAACTTCTCTACAAACCAGAAGTCGTTTTAAAAAAACGTCGGTCTTGTTTGGAGAGATGTTGGGTTTTGGCGTAATTATATGGTTAGTTTTTATTATTTCTTCTTAGGTCTTCTGCGTGCCCATCCTTCTTCCGAGAAGTCAGGCTCTTCGTCTTTGAACTTAAACTGTCGTCCCTTCATGAGCTCGCGCCAATCGCCATTTGCGCTATCACGTCGGCGCTCAGCCTTGCTCTTTCTTCCGCCACGCGAGTCGCCCGCCTGTCGTCTGTCTCCACCTCTTCTGCCGCCTTCTCTGCTTTCGCCACGGTTTGCTTTGCCGTGTCCAGCCTCGTCGGCATCGTTGCATCTTACTGTGCGACCTTTATATTCCAAGCCGTTAATGGCTTTTATCACGCGGTTAGCATCGCCCTCAGGCACCTCGATATAAGAGAATTTAGAGAGCAAGTCGATATGGCCAACCTCCTGGCGCTGCTTCATGTTGCGGTTAAGGAACTGCATCACCTCGCCTGGATAGAAACCGTCAGCCTTACCAAGGTTGATAAACAAGCGCTTGTAGCCTGCTTCAGTTTCGTGCTTACGACGTCCGTTCGAAACCTTAGAGCGTTGTGCGCCCTTCTCCTTGCTGCTTCTTCCTGTAGGCTTCTCTATTTCTGGAGCATCCTTGTAGTAGTCGAGGAAACGGCCAAAGGTCATCGTAACCATCTTCTTTATCAAGTCTTCCTTGTCAACATACTCAAACTGGCGCATTATATCGCCCATGTATGGTGCAATCTGCTCTTCGTCTACGTCAGTCTTCATGATGGTGTCCATCTGCTTGTAGAGCTGCTTCTTGCAAATCTCCTCAGGTGTAGGCAACACTCCGTCAACAAACTCTTTGCCTATCTCGCGCTCTATGTTGCGCACCTTTGTCTTCTCCTTAGAGTGGATGATAGAGATTGATGTACCCTTCTTGCCGGCACGTCCCGTACGTCCTGAGCGGTGAGTATAGTTCTCTATGTCGTCAGGCAAACCATAGTTGATAACATGGGTTAGGTCGTCGACATCAAGACCGCGGGCTGCCACGTCGGTAGCCACGAGCAACTGAACAGTATGCTGGCGGAACTTCTGCATCGTCAGGTCGCGTTGCTGCTGGCTAAGGTCACCATGCAGGGCTTCTGCGTTGTAGCCGTCTTTGATAAGCTTGTCGGCAACCTCCTGAGTCTCTATCTTTGTGCGACAGAAGATGATAGCGAAAATCTTAGGATAGAAGTCTACTATGCGCTTCAAAGCCAAGTACTTGTCGCGTGCATGTACCATATAATATATGTGGTTCACATGCTCCGCACCCTCGTTGCGCGAACCAACTACAATCTCCTTATAGTCGGTAAGATAGCTCTTGGCCACACGCTCCACCTCGCGGCTCATAGTGGCAGAGAACAAGAGAGTGTTGCGATCCTTAGGCACATTCTCGAATATCTCGTTTATAGAGTCGGCAAAACCCATGTTGAGCATCTCGTCAGCCTCGTCGAGCACCACATTCTCTATATTGTCGCATTTCACAACTCCGCGATGCATAAGGTCGATCAAACGCCCAGGAGTAGCAACAATAATCTGCACGCCATGGCGCAGAGTGCGAATTTGTGTTTCGATAGATGCACCGCCATATACGGCAGCTACGTGCAAACCATCTATATATTTGGCAAATTCGTTCAGGTCGTCGGCTATCTGCAAGCACAGCTCGCGAGTAGGACTGAGCACCAAGGCCTGAGGAACCTTTAGCTTAGGGTTCACCTTCTGCAAAGTAGGAATACCATAAGCAGCAGTCTTACCAGTACCAGTCTGTGCCAACGCAATAACGTCGTTGCCGTGACCTAACAAATAAGGGATTACTTCTTCCTGAACAGGCATAGGCTGTTCAAAACCTAATTCTTCGATGGCGCGGCGAATATCCTCGCATACGCCCAATTCTTCAAATGTCTTCAAATCTTTTTTACCGTATTGAATGGTTATAAAAAAAGGAAGGTCGAATTCACCCTCCCAGCCATTAATAGGGTGCAAAATCCTTCCGAAACGCTTGCGGCAATTATGCTTTTTGTTAATAATAAGCTACATACATTATTATATAATTGCCAAATTCGTCTGCAAAGGTACTGCAAGTGAGTGAAATGACAAAACAAAACACGAAGTTTTTGTTTTTCATTTCCGAATGCAGCAAGCCTTTAGATTCATCTGACAAACTTAGTTGATTTATTGATTGCAGCCAGCCTGGAAGGCTATACACGTCGGCTTGCCGATGTAGGTAACCGGGGGCAAGCGAAGCGTAGCCCTCGGTAAGGAACGGTTCTCAGACAATAGCCTGGAAGGCTTTACCTCGACATTCAACTCTAGCAAAATTGCTTTAGTTGCGATTATTCTATCGCATAATGAAAGATCGAGGTAAAGCCTTCCAGGCTATTGCTTTCTTACATGCATTACCGCGTACATCCTCGTCACTATCGTGCCGAGTATGTACGCGGTTACCTACATCGGCAAGCCGACGTGTACAGCCTTCCAGGCTGGTCGTAATCAATAATCCCCTATGTTTGTCGGATGATCCCTATTCGCATGCCCTCGTGCGACTATTCGCATAGCCTCATTCGACTATTCGAAATGCCTCGTGCGACTACTCGCATGTTTTTTATCCTATAGCCAACAACTAAAAACTCGATAATTGTGGATTATTCAGCAGAAAAAGTGTACATTTGCATCGGTAATGACTAATCGAGAATTAGTAATTGATAATCCACCATGTGTGGAATTAAAAGAATTAAAAGAAGTTAGAGAAGTTAAAGCCATATGTTTTATGGCAAAATATCTGGCAAAAAGGCTATTGGCTATAACTTCTAGCGACCAACGGGAGCGATAACTTCTTTAACTTCTATAACTTCTGAAATAATCTAAAATAAAATAGGAACTTATATGAAAATAGCTGTATTCTGCTCTGCCAACAACAATATAGACCCCGATTTCTTTGCTATGACCGAAGAAATGGGCAAATGGATGGCTGAGAATGGACATAGCCTCGTGTTTGGAGGTTGCAATATTGGTTTGATGAATTGCATAGGTAATGCCGTTAAGGCTAATGGCGGACGAACAATAGGCGTTGTGCCTTCGCTGGTAGAGAAGGGCGGCAAGACCTTCAAGAACCTTGACGTGGAGATTCCGTGCGACAACCTTAGCGACCGCAAGGATATAATGCTGTTGCAGAGCGATGTCGTCGTTACTTTGCCTGGCGGCATAGGCTCGCTTGATGAGATTTTCACCGTTGCCGCATCCCATACCATAGGCTACCACCACAAGATGGTGATACTCTACAACATGAAAGGCTTCTGGAATTCCCTCATCGCCATGCTCGACGACCTACAGCAGAAAGGCATGATTCGTGGCGATTGGCACGACTATATCGAAGTGGCTAACAACCTGGAAGAGTTGAAGGCTAAAATTGCCGATTGCTAATAATATTAACGACAAGATTCCGCAGTTTCCTTTATCTTTGCTAAGTCATTTCCTCGATATACAACTGCCACTTGGTGAATTTTAGTCCCATTCATCATCTGTGGCAAACGGGCATCCTTAGCATATTGAGCAAGTTGTTTGGCAGCTTGCTTATATGCTTCCTCCACATCTCCATCAGAAGCACTTGTTTTCAGATACTTCAATTCCAAAAGATAGCTGTGTTCTATCTCCGGATAGTGAATCTTGTCAGGTATCAACGCCATGTCGCAATATCCACCATTTAATTCCATTTCCTGCACAACCATATAATAGTTGGCTTGATTCAGATAAGCGGCAATGAAGCCCTGTATATTACGCTCCTGCTGAATGCTCGAATGAATGCTGGTGCAGTTTTGATAGCCTTGGGTAATATATTTGAAAAAAGGCTCAAGATTCCCATCAAAAGTCATCTCGTCATAATAGTCGCCAATAACAGAAGCCTTGATGTTGGCTTCCTTACCATACTCCTCAATCAGATAAGCATAATATTGGCGACGCACATTCTCATTCGGAATGCCCAATTTCACACGGCGCCCCTTTTTGCCCACTATCGTCAGCAAACCATAATAATAGAGCAAACTTGGAAACAACTCTGGGTCTACTAAGTCTTGAGCAGGAAAACTCTCATGAAGTTCGGCATAAATATACCCCTGGTTTGTAATCTCGCGAAGCAAACTATGCCTATCACCCTTCAACTTGTCCAAATAGATGATTTTCTTCAACTTACCCGTATCTGTCATTGTATTCGGATCTATCATTTCTACAGGAGGTTTACCTGTACGGATGATGCTGCGAAGATAATAGATAACCATATCGTTGTTGAACATCGAAGGGTCAACACCAAAGCTCTGCTCGGCAAAACAATAGTTGTCGTACCACGGCTTCATGTCGGCAACAAGCTTATCTGCCGACAGCTTTATCAGCCCCAATTCACGATAATACTCTATCATCTCTCGCAATTCCAGTTCGCTGAATCCCAACATCATATTAAAAGTAGGATCCATAGAGATATTCGTGGCAATATTATAGCCGCTTGATAGATCGTTTACAGTAACAGGACTTACTCCCATCATCAGTATACGCTCAAAAGTGCCCTTAAACAGTTTGAAGAAATCACGATAGAAGCCCTGAGCATGAGTCAAGGCATGATATACCTTCTCACCCTGCTCGCTCAGCACATTATTAGTGAAGTTATCATATTCATCAACTATCAGATAAAGAGGAATCTTCCTAGCCTTAGCCGCCATCGTTATCGTATTGAGTTTGGAGGCAGCATCCTGGCAACTTTTCACCTTCGCAATAGTATCTTCATCATAATACTTCGCATACTTCTTGATAAACTCATCAAGCACGATGCCGGAATAAGCATTGAAGTTATCATCAAGCGACCCCGTGCCCGATGCAGCAAGCGAATAGTCGAAAAACAGCACCTGATAGCGGCTCTGTAAGGATGTTGGATGCTTCTCTATCCAAGTTTCCTTAAAAAGAGATGAAAAATCCTTCTTCCCTTCCACATCATAATAGGCAGAAAGCATTCCGAGGAAGATGCTCTTTCCAAAGCGTCGAGGGCGGATGAGATAAAGGAAGTTTCCTGCTTCCTCTATCTGAGGAATGAACATACTCTTATCTGCCCAATAGCAATTTTGGTTGCGCAATTGGGTAAAAGATGATATTCCGTATGGTAATCTCTTGTAATCCATGATGAATGAAGTCTTGCCTATTACGTTTGTTTCACTCTCATCATTTCTGATGGTTCGATAATGCAAAGATAATACTTTTTGTGAGTAAACATCACAAAATGCTTAAAAAATGCACATTAGCATGCATTTCAAGAATATTGTGACTATTTTTTGCGAGAGGCATGTTGCATGGTTTCTTTGCTTGCAGAGCTAAAAAATGATGCTTTTGTGCCCTTTTTTAATGCAAAAAGCCTTAAAAATGGAGGGTAACTGTGACTGTTACTCATAGCTTTAGCTTATGGCGCAACTTGTTAATGCTTGATAATCAGCCTTTTAGAGAGAAATGGACGGAAGAATAGTCTCAAATCTCAGAATCACAGTTAGAAAAAAGTAGGTCGCTATCTTTCCTTTCTTTCCTCTTTTATATATATATATATATTATATTTATATATATTATAATATATTGATTATTAATTAGTTATATAATCTTTAAAAGAGGGTTTTAGAGATATTCGGAAAGTGAGATACGCTTTTTTCTAACTGTGACTCTGTGATTTGTGATTCTGAGATTTGAGATTCTGCGAGCCGTCTATTCCTTGTTTGTAGCCCATTCTCCTTTCTGGGGCTTCAAACATTATTTGAAGGGAAAACAACTGAAGCAAATATTAAATATACGTAATTTTCTATGTAAAGTTGCAACAAACCATAACTCTATCATCATTTTTTAGTAATTTCGCAATTAGTAATTCTAAAATCACTAATTATGAGATTTGTAGATAGAATCAGGGAACAAGCTGTTTTACAGACAGCTTTAGAGTCTAAAGCGTCAAACTTCATCGTGATATACGGACGAAGGAGACTTGGAAAATCAACTCTCATCAGAAGAGTGTTGAAGGATGGAGACATTTACTTTGAAGCCAACCTGAGTGAGAAGACTACCCAACTAAGTCTGTTGGCACGCACCATAGGCACGGAATATCCGGGCTTCGACAGCCCTGTGTATTCTTCCTGGGAAGACATCATCATGGCTTTCAACTACCGTTGCAAGGAAAACGCAACACTTGTCTTGGACGAGTTCCCATATCTAGTTCAGAAAGATTCTGCCTTACCTTCTACTCTACAACGAATCCTCGATAGGCGTATTACCGGAGTAAATGAATTGCGCTGCAACATCATCATCTGCGGCTCTTCACAGAGAATGATGCACGGACTTTTACAAGGTTCAGAACCTCTTTATGGCAGAGCCGACCGTATTTTCATCCTGCGTCCTGTCAAGCTGCCTTGGTGGCAAGAAATCATCAACACCTCAGCCAAGGAACTTGTAGAAGAGTACTCTATATGGGGAGGAGTGCCCCAGTACTGGAGTCAACGAGAAAGATTCGGCTCTTTGGATGAAGCCATTCAAGAACTGATATTAGACGAAATGGGAAATCTCTATGACGAGCCTGCCCGTCTGTTTATGGATGAGGTATCAGATATCGCACCCTATTCATCTATCATGCTTGCAGTGGGCAGTGGAAAGCAGAAGTATTCCAGCATTTCTGATGCTCTTGGCAAGACTACGGCAGAGCTTGCCAAACCGATAAAAATTCTGACAGAAATGGCTTTCCTCAGAAAGGAAGTACCATTTGGCGAAAATTCGCTAAAGACAAAGAAGGTTCTTTATAGGATAGATGACCCATTCATGGCTTTCTACTACAGATTCATCGAACCAAACAAGTCTATGATTGCCTTGGGGCGTGGCAACATTGCAAAGAAATTTATCAATGACGGTTTCAACGGTCATGTTGCCGAGGTTTGGGAAAGACTGTGTCAGTTGGCTGTCAGCGGTAGCAACATAGAAGGTCACACATGGGGTGAAGCCTCACGCTGGTGGGGCAAGGTTCCCATCTTTGAAGAAGGCAAGAAAACCCCTGTCGGCAACGAGGAACTTGAATTTGATGTTGTTGCAGAAGACCTCTTTGACAAGAACACAATACTTGTAGGAGAATGTAAATGGACAGCCCCTGATTATGCTGACCGGCTCTTGGAAAAGCTAAAGAGAAAGGTATCTCTCGCCCCATTTGCCCAGGGAAAGAATGTAATATACCTCCTTTTCCTAAGAGAAAAGCCCCTACCTGGTCCTCAACCTTGCAAGGTGATATTGCCTGATGGAGTGGCAAGTTTGCTGCATCATTGATGCTAATCTAAATTACGTTCATTAAGGTAATGATTAAAACTTGGTTGCTGTGAATAAGAGAAGAAAAACTTCATAATGTAACAGCCGTTAAATTAATGCACGTTAAATAAACATCGCAAAGATACAATATTTTGTCTTCAAAATCCATAAATCTCGAGGAAAAACATACTTTTTGGGAAATAAAAGACAAAAAGTTAAGATACCTAAAATCCGCAACCTGTAATATTTTTGATATTTGAGGTTGCGGATACCTC
>ERZ1026862.299-NODE-299-length-32576-cov-17.387196_pt1 | contig 32576 bp, 27 predicted proteins | sample MGYA00380161_ERZ1026862 | MGnify/ENA primary metagenome ERZ1026862 (study PRJEB33269, sample SAMEA4719797) | human gut metagenome | biome: human-associated habitat; feature: organic feature; material: feces | place: Cameroon | collected 2013-10 ... | reverse complement strand
AACTGTGTTAAACTATTATTATTATAGCCTGACACAGTTTATTTTACACTCTCCTCATGCTGAGCGTACCAATATTTATATATTCACTGGTTTGGCTGGTGGCACAGGTTCAGGCTCTATTATTGACGTGATAGCTCAAACCCGCATGATGCCACAGTTCCAAGCTATGCTGTCTATGGACGGAAAGACGGGTACTTCTATCGTTGTCAATGCGATGATACCAGAGATAACACCTCCTGGAACAAGTGATGCTGGTAGATATCATGCTAATGGCTATGCAGCATTGCAGGAGTTAAACGCTTTGCTTTCCGGTAATTTCAAACCATACGATGTTTCCGGACTTCATGAAAGAATGGAGTTGGATAAGGTAAGAAAGGTCGCTGATGGTTTGATTCTCTATAGCAATGCCAATGAACATGGTTATCTCGTAGAGTCTCATCATGAGTTGCCACAGATTCTTGCCGACTTTACTTATAGCCGTATCTTCCTCGATGTCAATGACAATACTCAGGAGTTCTTGCGTAGTTATTCTTTTGAGAATATTGCTGACTGGGCAATGGAATATTATGAAAAAGCTAAACCAGGACAGATTGTTCCTTATCGTACAAAGGCTGTCAGCTCTTTCGGTTTCAAGCGTATTATCATTCCTGAAGAGGAAATTATCGAATATTTCACATACTCATTCGGTCGTCAGGCATTGTTGCAGATGCGTTATGGCAACTGGAGTGATGACTTAGGCTACCGTGATGCTCCTGCTAACAAGGACTTCAATTCTGCTGCTGCCAGTGCAGACTTGCAGGAGAAGTGGCGTATTACAGATAAGCACCTGATGCTTGAAATTCCTATTCTCAAGGACGAAGAGAATAAGTTTGGTGCTTTTGCTCCTTATTGGGCTGGTATCATTCCAAGATGGGCTATGGCTGCTGAGAAGGAAAACCAGCCTTTGGCTAAGTTGGAAGCACTCTGCGAGAAGGGGTATAACGAACTGTTCCGCAACTGCGGTGCTAAGCAGTTCTACGAGAATAAACTTGCAGCCTGCGATAGTCATGCTCGTGAGATTCGCAGTCGTATCGAACAGTATATCTTCGACCAGTGGAAGGTAGGCGATCTGTCTCTCTATAACATGTTGCAGTTGGTTGACTGTATCGCTGATGAGATTGCCAAGAAGCGTAAGAATATGGAGACGCTTGCTCAGAATTCCCGTCAGCAGTCTGACCAGCTCATCCAGATGCGTGAGATGAACAAGAAGGATTTTGCTGGTGTGCTGATCCAGAAATTGGTGAAGGGTAAGTATCTGACCAAGCATTCTACCATCTTGCAGAAGTTGATGGTGAAGCGTTGCGAGGTCTTGGGTGCTGAGTTCGCACAGCAGTTGTTAGCTAAGGTAAGCAACTTGATTTCAGGTTTGCGTAGCGATATTGAAATCTTTGTAGCTACATTGAATGAGGCTATAGAATACAATGAGGCGATGATTGCTGCCCGTTGCAATGATGAAAATAATGGATTGAGCAACTTACAGAAGGTTGTTATCCGCTTCTACGACCAGCAGCGTGTGAAGAACTTCACAGAGCAGGTGATCAAGGATAAGAAACATCAGAAGGGATTGGCTGATGCCGTTCGCGCCAGCATCGTAGAGGAGATAGGTGCAGATGCTACATTTAGTCGTGCCAATGCCACTATCGATAAGGATTCTTTGGCAGATCTGATGGAGACTGTTGTTCGCCAGAAGTCAATCGCTATCCATGAGGATATCTTGGTTGAGGCAAATACCAAACTGATCAACCGCAACATTCTTGAGCAGTTGAGTGAGCGCTATACCGATGAGGATTCTTTGAAGGAATTTGCCAAGAAGGTGATCATCGAGAGTGGTGTGTTCTTGCAGTTGAATCCTGCTGAACTTCAGAGTGCTGTAGGTGGTGAGAACAATCCAGTTCCACAACAGGGCTTGAATATCAACCGTAAGATCGTACTTGTCAACCTGCCAAAGGTTGAGGGTAATGATAAGGTGACCAAGTTTGCCAACAAGTTGAGAGATGCGCTGAAAAGTTCTGTTGAAGCAGGAATTCAGGTATATGTTGATATGAACGGTTCTCGCCAAAACGAGATGACCGTCCAAGCTATAACATATTGCATTTCTATCCGCTGTCTGAGGTATCTTCCATTCTACAAGGAGCGTTACGACCTCTTGATAAATGGTACAGAAGGCAAGCAGATGAGAGTTGTTCTCCACTCTGAGGGAACAGGTGAGGACTATCCAAAGTTGGAGTTGCAGGCAGAGTTGAAGGGCTCAGAAATCCGTGCGCTTTACATGCCATACGCCATCATCGCTTACTCTATCGACTATATCAAGCATGGTGATTTGATGGATGGTACCGGAAGAACAGCCTTCGGTATTGTATCTAAAGACCCATTGCTCGGTCTGGAATCGTTGAAACCATTAGGCTCTAAGTTTGTCGAGATTGGTTATAATGCTGAATTTACAGAAAGTCTCGGTGAGAGCTTGAAGGAGAAGTATGAGGATGTAGCAGGTACAACTATGATGAATATCAATACCCGTAAGCAGACCTTAGTTCCAAAGATTCAGCAGTTGTTAGGACAGATTGTTTTGCCAGAATGTGGTGGTAATCAGGGTTCTCCAGAATTCCTTGAGTTCGTAGAGTGGACCAAGAAGGCTCTTGAGATTATTCAGCAACCAGTTCAGCCAAAGAAGGCTGCTCCAAGCAATGTTGGTGGTATTGACTTTGGTAGTTTATTGGGATAAAAAATTAGTTTCTGATTCAAGGGCTTAGAAGTTATTCCTATAAGCCTTTGAATCTATTCAGTATAATAAACCTTTTTAAAATATAAATAATATGGCTAAGAAAAAAGATGTAATAAGATATAGATGTATGAACTTTGGTGTTTGTGCCAAAGCAGATGCAAATGAGATTATCGAGATTCCTGCAATAGACACTTTGGGTGGAACACCTCCTTGTCCTTGCTGTAAGCAGAATACCTTGCAGGAAGTTATTACGAGTGATCCTACTGGACCTAAGATAGCTGCTATCGTAGTTGGTGGTCTTGTTGTTCTCGGTGGTGGTGGCTATGGTGTCTATAGTCTGATGAAGTCTCCTACTCCAGAGTCAATTGTACTAAATCATACAGAAAAGACTTTGATGGTTGGCGATATGGATACTTTGCGTGCTACTATCTCGCCAGATGGTTGCGAGGGTACATTTACATGGAAGGCAGGCAAGGAAGGTACGCTGACTGTTTCTAATGATGGTATCGTGACAGCGGTAAAGGAAGGTACTGGTAAGGTGCGTGTGATTCTTGAAGGTGCTGATGGTATCAAGGCTGTTTGTGAATATACCATTAAGGAGAAAGAAGGCGGTCCGAAAGAAGGTGGCGATTCGAATGTTGAAGGATTACAGGCTGAAGTTGCCAATGTGGGTCTGAAATTGGGCGAGACACAGCAGCTGAAGGTAAACGTTGTGCCAGCCACATCTACAGCTACTATAGCATGGCAGACTTCTGACGCTTCTGTAGTTACAGTTTCGCCTACAGGTTTGCTTACTGCTGTTAAGGCAGGCAAAGCCACTGTTACTGCAACAGCCGGTGGCAAGAGTTGCACTGTGAACGTTATTGTAGCTGCAGATAAAGTGAATAATGGTGGTCCAAATACTGCTGTCAAGAATGGTGTAGGCAGAGTGAATCTCGGTTATGGCTCATATTATGGCGAGTTGAAGAATGGTACTCCGCACGGTCATGGTACAATCACTTATTCGAAGTCTACTCGTATTGTAAATTCAAAGGACTTCTATGCACAGCGCGGTGACAAGTATGAAGGCGAATTCCGTAATGGAAAGGTTGCTGGTGGTATTGGCTACTGGCATCACAATGGTGATATAACAACCGTAATTCCATAATAATTGGATCTTTTAGAAAATTGGCAGTATGGGCAAACGGATTGTCATATTTATAGTAATGATGGCGGCGGTACAATTATGTACTGCCGTCAGCTATAGCACACGCAAATTGCATCGCATTGCTTCGACCATATCGCTTACCATGTCTGACAATCTCGGGGCAAATGCTATCGACGACACTACTTATTATTACAAGCGTAGACAATTGAGTGTGCGTACAAATTCTTATGGTGACATATGCCATATCGGTTATTGTATGTTCAACAGAGAGATAATGCGCATGCAAGGTAATTTGCCTGTATTTGAATTCTTGGAGCGTTATCTACTTGAACTCGACCTAAAGTTAGATGGATTTTCGCCTAACGCACGTATGGATATTGATGATGTACATATTGTGAAAGGTTCGCTTCAAATGTTTGGTAGCATCACAGACTCTACAAGTGTATCCGTTGAATATTTGCCTCGCCATATGTATAGGGTGACATGTATGATTGCCAATAAGCCTTTGGTTGTAACGGTACCTGCCGATTGCCAATTGCTGTATGGTGCCGATGCTGTGGAATTGGAAGAAATCTTGGTTCGTGATCTTTCTCGATTATCGCTTGACGACGAAATCATTTCACCTTTGTCATATTGGAACAATGCTCGCAGTTCGGTTTCAGGCGACATACGCATACTCGACAATGGATGCTATCTGAGCGACTTGATAGGCAGCAAATTGTATATGCGCAACTGCCGAGGAAAGTGGCAATTGTTTAATGATGATACTAACGTCACACACTCTGTACTCAATACTATGTTGACTGGTATTTGGAATGAAGAGTTGCCATTAAAGCTTACTGTTGACAAGTATGGTCACAAGTCTGAGGTAATAAATTCCGTATTAGCCAAATTTCTTGCTTTCTGTCGGAGAGAGGGGTGTAAAGTATATGGTGGTATAAAGACTGTTGGTAAGGATGTCGTAACTGGAACATTGTTTATACCCAACGAACAGTATGGCTACAACCATGTTCTTTCATTCTCATTTCCGCAGTCTATTCTACGAGGAAAGAAGGATACAATATCAGCACGTCTATACGCTTATGTGCCGTTGCAGAATGTTACGGAGGATTTTTTTAGACAAAATTTAACAGAAGATAGATATGATAAGTAAACGTTTATTTCTCTCAGTCTGTGCAGCACTCATGACTTTAGGAATGTCTGCTCAAAATGCTGAGGATATTAAGAAACAGATTGCTAATATAAAGCGTAGCACCGCAATATATATTACAGGTGAAGCCACTGCTCAGACCCCCGAGGATGCTCGTAATATGGCAGAGGAGAATTTGTATAATAATATCAATGAGTGGGCTGCAACAAAGAAACGACTCCAAAATTCCAAGAATTTTATTGTAAAGAACAAAGACAATTATTCGCTGCAGTATCTTTCTACAACTCGCGGTAATATGTTTCGTAGTTTCGTTTTTGTAAAGAAGACTGATATTGTCAGTGGCGACAATGTTACGGTCATTGATAATACGAGCGTAAACGCAATGGGATCAAAGGTTGAAGTTTTAGACCATGGAAAAAGTGCTACTCAAGAAAAGGTTGTGACAATACCACCTGTTGTAATGGAATTGGCACAGATAAGCGAATACGAAGTTTTGGCACAGCGCATCATTTCGTTCAAAACTAAAGGTGAGATTATTGACTACGACCGCTATGCCAAGCTCCTTAATCCTGATGATTACTATATGGCTGTATACAATCGTGAAGGAAAGGTTGTTGCAGTGCTTACAAAGGGAGCGAATCGTGCCAATGTAAAAACTGGACAACCTGATAGCTTGGCTAATTATAAGGGCTGTGGAGCAATAGGATTTAAGTTAAAGAAATAAAGTAATCATTTTTTAATCAATAAGCTATATGAAAAGCAACATTGTGAAGAAGATATCTGTAGTAATCGTTTTTGTCATGTTTGCTATTGTTGGTAAGGCTGTAAATGTGACGTTGCTCATAGATGAAGGTGTGACACGTCCTGCGGCTTTAGCAAAAGCAGAAGCTAATTTGGCAAAGGTTCTTACAGAGATAAATAGAGCACAGAAGTCGCATGCCATTGTGTCGGTGAAGGATATGTCAATGAACGAGTTTGCTAAGAAGTCGCTTTCGCGTTTATGGGCTGTCACTCCTTTCTATTGCGATGACGAAGAGGTTGTAGAGCGAGCATGGATATTCAGAGATGGTTCGATGCTTGTTAGGAGTATTCCGCTCATCATCACTCCAGAGGGTGAAGATTTTGGCAATGATACCTATCAAGAGGCGAGTATCGAGTTCGACCGAAATGGCAAAATTACCGATTTCAGATTTAGTCTTGGTGCCGAGTCTGGTATGAGTGTATTGGATTGTGGTTCGGTTGTCGAGAAAGAGAAGCAGATGATAATCATGCAGTATGTAGAGCGTTTCCGCACAGCTTACAATATGAAGGACATTCAGTTTATCGAGGATGTATTTAGCGACGACGCTCTAATCATAACAGGTCATGTAGTGGCAAAAAAGGCACTTAGCGATGGAGATAAGATGAAGTTCAAGGTAGAATATACACGTCAAGATAAGGAGCAGTATATTCGTAACCTTAAGCGTGCTTTTGCACGTAATAAATGGATAGATGTGAAGTTCTCGAAAATAGGAGAAGAAAGTGGAAAAGAAGGTGGATGCGCAGGCATTACACGCTCAAGTGTAGATCCTGAAAAGTATGGCGTACGTCTGCATCAGTCATGGAAGTCAAGCAACTACAGCGATGAGGGCTATCTTTTCTTGTTGTGGAAGTTCCCAGAGGATGGTAGTGCACCTACTATTAATGTACGCACATGGCAACCAGAGTTGGTAGGTGGTAAACATCAAGATCCTGATGCAAGCATTACAACCCTTGGCGGTTTTGATTTGTAATAAATAAAGTATATGGTATGAAACAGATACTAACGTTGTTGTTGCTCATTGTTGTATCTCTGTCTGCAGGAGCACAATCTAAGTACATTTCAAGCACTCGTATGTCAGAAGGCAATGACCGCGAGTGTGAGGTTATCGGTAAGGGTGGTGTGTTGCTTGTGTCGAAAATTCCAAATCTTATAGCTTCCGTATCTAATGCTTCTGTCTATGATTTTGTTCCCAAAGGTAAGAACTCTTTGGGAATGTATGAATATGAAGTAATCGTTGACCGTAAAGTACAGACTACTCCTAAAATATATGTCAGCAAGCGTGGAGACATCAATTTCACTTCTATTACAGAAGAAGTGGTGAGTGGGTGGCTTAAGGCTTATACGGTAGATGAGGTTGGTACACCTATAGAATGCATCGACCAAACTTCTGGAAATGATGCCATAACCGACAAAACCCTTGCTGCAGTAGAAATTACTACTACACTAAAAGGATTGCGCACAGACTGTAGTCCGTTGCTTGATGCAAAGATTACAACTTCTCATAAGAGTTCAGACCAAAGTGTACTCGTTACCACTATCATATTTCCTATTCAAAAGGTTAAGGAAGCACGCGCTAAGACAGAAAAGATCATGGCTGACATTAAAGCTCTTGATGCAAAAACAAAGAAGAGCGATGCAGATTACGACCGATTAGACGCTATGGAAGCAGAACTTGAAGTTGCTATCGACAACTATCGAAAAATAGGATTTATTGATGTGTATGCTGATGAGACTAACCATTTGTCTATCGATGTAAGCAGTATGGAACCATGTCAGAAGAAACGCTATGGTATCCTTATGCTAAACAAAACCTCGTATCGTGATCGTTCGAAGTGTGTTGGCTTTATGGATGAGGGTGGTCGTGAGTTTGCTTTGCGTCAGTATGAGAATGCCAAGAATGCATTCCGTAATGCTCTGAAGGCAGATGATACTCCTAACGACATGATTCCTGTAATCAAAGCAAGTTTGGCACAATGTGATAGCTGTCTTACTTACGAGCGTTTAGCTGTGCTCGCTGTAAAGAAAATGATGGACTTACGCGAGGGTAAGGATGCTACACAGGAGAAGGTTGCAGAGTATGCTAATGCCGCTGTCGACTTTATGAAGGTGGCAAACAAGTATAACCCTTGCGACTATTATACTGCTCGTATATCCAAACTTGAGACGTTTGTAGCATCAATGCCTCTTGATATGCGTTTCAAGATTACACGATGGATTGTTGGGCGTGTTGGTGCCGAAGATGCAGGTCCACTTACCAACGTTGAGGTTTGGGGATTCTACGGCGATAGTAAGTTGCCTGTAAATTTGTATTCAACTGACAAGAAGTTTGCCAAGTTGGCAAGCGAGCGTAGTGAACAGTTCCGACAGTTGGGCGCAACAGACAATATAGGAGTATTAGATGTACATCTCAAGCGCGAGCAGTTACCTACAGGTATCTTCTTCCGTCCTATAGGGCAAGATGGAGCCATACGTATAATGTATAAGGATATGAGCGACATTATGAACCAGGCGGTAGGCGATTATAAAATGCGCCGCTTTAGCGTCAAAATGTATGCACGAGACAAAAAATAGAATCTATATACTTATAAAACAATAATTAAAAACTAAACAAGCAATTGTATGAAAAAGACTTTTTTAAATCTGAAGATGGTGGCAGTGGCATCATTGTTATTCTTTTCTACCTCTGTAAATGGACAAGGTTTCCTTGACAAACTATCAAAGGGGTTAAGTGCTGTTGAAAGTGCTAGTAATACATTGGAGAGCGCAAGCGACAAGTTGAATAGTCTTACAGCTAATGATAACAATACAGAGTCTGATTCAACAGTCGTTGATTGGAAGAATGTTAAGACCTATACTGCTAAGGCCGTTTATGAGGTTGACGATGCAGGCAAGGAAATCCTTGACGAGAGTGGTAACAAGGTATATCACGTTTTTCTCGTTGACCAAAATGGGCAGAAGGTTAGCCCAGAAGCTGTGAAGGCACAGATTGCTACCGTTAACGAGTATGTTGGTATTATTGTAGCAAAAGTTGGTTCTGGAGCATTATTAGGCGCTTTGTCTGGTGGTAAGGATAAGTTGAAGTCAACTTTAATAGGTGCGGCAACAGGCTTAGGTTTGAGTGTTGGTGATATCACCGCAGCCCTCAGTTTGAAGAAGGATCTTAATCGTCAGAAGAAAGTTCTTGAGGCTTATCAGCGCAATTTTGATGCTCAGGGCAAACCTATTTCTGCAAATATTAAAAGCGCAGACCTTAAAGCGTTGGCTATAAATCTTGGTGAGGCTTCTGCTGAGTCTACATCTAAAATAAAAGAAGAACTCGCAAGCGAAGCTTTCAGCAATTCAACAACCGTACTTGACGATTTGTTGGATAATCTCAACAAATAATTATTTGTAGAAATTACTTTTAAGAAGAACATATTGTATGAAGTAAAAGCAAGATCCGATACAGGGTCTTGCTTTTACGTATATGAAAACTATATAAAGAGGAGTCTATAGTTTGTAATCGTTACAATTATAAAGGTGCTGAAAAGAAAGTAAAATGAAGGAAAATGTATCAAAATACAAATATTTTACTTGTTTTGCTTGGCGATTAGATATTAAAGATGTACCTTTGCTCGGGTAATGAAGGAATTGTTGATGTTATCGAGCATGAAATAAGGTGCATGATACATTATTATATGATTTAAACTCAATACAATAATAATAAAACAACAAGGCTCATGAAACATTTTTACACAGTTTTAGCCGCAGCACTCATGGCAAGTGCAGTTGCAACAGCGCAGCCTATGCCAAGCAAAGGTATGCGTTTCAATTATGACAAGAAACAGGTTGCAGCAAAAAAGTCTGGTTTTCTTCCTATGCTACAGTTTGGCAACCAAACTGCTACAGGCAAGAGCGTCGTTACAGCAACTCCTCGCAAGGCTCAGGCTTATACCGAGGCTACATCTACTATAGCTCCGCTTATCACCGATCAGCCTAAGGGTACTCTTTATAACAACTTCTATCGCTCAGGCAATAGCTTCATCGTACTTTATGGAAGTGTAGCAGATCTGCCTTTTGATGGTGTACGTGGAACTGTTGTTGTTTCTGATGACAACAAGACGGTTTATTTCAATGATCCATTAGGAGCTTATTATTCTACTTCATGGATTAAGGGCGAACGTGGCGAAGGCGACACTATCGAAGTGAAATTGCCTCAGCAGTTTGTGCATGAAGACTTTGAGGATGGTCCACAAGATGGTTATCTTTTCAAGCTTAAGCCAACAAAGATGACTGAAGGCGGACAAACCTATACTACTTTCATTCCATCAGATGATCAGACCATTAAGTTTGTTTGGCGCCATGATAGCATCTTTATGGTGAACACCACTGAAGACAGCAAGCTCTTGGGTATGTGTAATGAGGAAGGTCAATGGTATGGCTATGGCGACTATGTATCTCTCTATGAGAAGTTCGACAAGCAGCCTGTAGCACCAAAGGATGCATCTAAAGCAGAGACAATGTCTCTCCTCTATACTGAGTCGGGTCAGCAATATGGTCGTGTAAAAAAAGTTGTAAGAGAGGGCAACGATATCTATGTTGCAGGACTTAACGATGCTATGCCTGATACTTGGGCAAAGGGTACTTTGGAAGGCAGTAAAGTAACCTTCGAAGGTCATCAGTATATGGGCTTTGATACACAGACATTAGCGTATACTTTCTTTGAGCCTATTGGACATCAGCCTACTTGGTATGACTATGGTGATGGTACAGGCGAATATTATGACGAGCCTATATTCCTCGACAAGATAGTATTCGACTATGATGCGGCAACAGGTAGCTTCAAGTCTGACAGTACATTCTATGTAAATCAGGGATACAAGAAGCCTAACCAGTTGTATACTTACGATGAACCTGCTTTTGCTCCTTGGACAGAGAAGGCTGCAACTCCTATGGAAGTAGGCGAAGAAAACGTTTCCTACATTCCTTATAATGATATGGATGGTTATGGTATCTTGACATTCATACCAAGCGAGTTTGATGCAGATGGCAACCTTCTTGACACCAAGAATCTATATTATACTGTTTATCTCGACGATGAGCCAATGATATTTGATACCCAGGACTATCCTTCATTAAAAGAGGAAACCACAGAGATACCTTATCTATTCAACGACCAAGAGAATATAGTATATTATGCAGGTGCGCTAAATATCAAGACCTTCGTTGAGGGTATCGACAGCATTGGCGTTCAGCTCATTTATAAGGGCGGTGGCGAAGTCCGCAAGTCGGCTATCAGCTATGTTAGCGCTAAGGATGAGGAAGATACTGATGGTATTGACAATATTGGAGCTAATGCTTCTAAGGTTGTTAGCGTCGTATACACCGACCTTAGTGGTCGTAGCGTAGCTCGTCCTACAAAGGGCGTGTACATCCAGACTGTACGCAAGATTGATGGAACAGTAAAGAGCGTTAAGCGTGTTTTTAAGTAAGCTGTAGATACAACTCATCTGAGAAATAGATAAACTTTTGGGGCTAATCATACTCTCTTCGCACAATGAAGCGTGTATGGTTAGCCCTTCTTCTTTTAAAAATCCCCTTCTTCTTTGATAAAGAAACGATGAAAGTTTATTTATTTATGCAATAAAACCGCAGTTGTATCGTTATACAAATGATGTTTAAACATTTTGCGGTTATAATAATAGCGCTGCTTCTCGTCTCCGTAGAGATGAGAGGACAGTATGATGCAGCCTTCGCTCATTATTGGGCGATGGAAACTTCTTTTAACCCTGCCGCTGTGGGCAAGGAGACAAAGCTTAATGTCACCGCAGCCTATGCCATAGATATGGCAGGTTTTGAAAACAATCCTAACACTATGTATGCCGCTGCCGATATGCCTTTCGTGTTTTTGAAAGGTGTACATGGTGCAGGCGTACAGTTTATGAACGATAAGTTAGGACTATTCTCGCATCAGAAGTTAGGTTTGCAATATGCTCCAAAGTTCAAGCTCTTTGGCGGAACAGCCTCTGTGGGTGTGCAGATAGGTATGCTAAGCGAGAAGTTTGATGGCTCAGGTTTGGATCTTGGCGATAGCAACGACCCAGCCTTCACCACTTCTGATGTAAACGGTAATGCCCTTGATATAGGTGCAGGTATATATTATGTTCATGGCGACTGGTATGGCGGTATTTCTGCCCAACATCTCACAGCTCCGCTCGTACATCTTGGCGAAACTAACGAATTGCAAATAGATAGAACGTATTATTTGACAGGAGGATACAATATTAAGCTAAGAAATCCGTTTCTATCTATAAAGCCTTCGTTGTTGGTGCGTACAGATACCAAGGTGTATCGTGCCGATATATCAGGTAGACTGGTGTATAAGACCGATGAAAAGCTGATGTATGCAGGCTTGGGTTATAGTCCATCAACCTCAGTGACCTTTATGGTGGGCGGTAGTTTCCATGGTTTTGTGCTTGGCTATAGCTATGAGGTATATACCTCAGCCATTAGTGCTGCTAATGGTAGCCACGAACTGTTCTTGGGCTATCAGCACGACATCAACCTAATAAAGAAAGGTAAGAATAAACATAAAAGCGTAAGAATATTATAATATAAGATACTATATATAGAATATGAAGAAAACAATTATATCCCTTTTCGCCATAAGCATCGTTGTGATGCTGACAAGTTGCATGGGTGCCAAGTCGTCATCCTCTTCAGGTCGTGGTGGAGAGCTTGTCGGAGTTGGTGGTAGAGCCTTCACCGAGCCTACACCTTACGGAATGACTCGCATTGAGCGAGGATTCTTGAAGATGGGACTTCAGAAGCAAGATACTCTGTGGGGTAAGCAGACTCCTGTGAAAGAGATATCTGTAGACGGTTTTTGGATGGACGAGACTGAGATTACAAACTCGCAGTATAAGCAGTTTGTAAACTGGGTGCGTGATAGTATCTTGCGCACACGCCTTGCCGACCCTAACTATGGTGGCGATGAGACATATATGATAACAGATGATAAAAATGGCGACCCTGTGACTCCACATCTTGATTGGAACAAGCGTCTGCCTCGCAAACCTTCTGAAGACGAGCTTCGTGCCATAGAGAGCCTTTATACTACAAACCCTGTGACTGGCGAAAAACTTCTCGACTATTCGCAGCTCAACTATAAGTATGAGGTATACGACTATACAGCAGCAGCATTGCGTCGCAACAGATTGAACCCAGCAGAGCGCAATCTCAATACCGATATCACTATCGATCCTAACGAGGTGGTGATGATTTCTAAAGATACTGCTTATATCGACGATGAAGGACGTATCGTTAGAGAAACCATCAACCGCCCATTGTCAGGACCATGGGACTTCCTTAATACCTACATCGTGAATATCTATCCTGATACCACATGTTGGGTCAACGACTTTCGCAATTCTGACAACGAGGTGTACCTACGCAACTATTTCTCTAATCCTGCCTACAATGACTATCCTGTGGTGGGTGTGACATGGGAACAGGCTAATGCCTTCTGCGCATGGCGTACCGACTATCTTCTTAAAGGGCTTGGTGGCGAAGCACGCTACATTCAGCGCTATCGCCTGCCTACAGAAGCAGAATGGGAATATGCAGCACGAGGAAAAGAGGGCTCTGAGTTTCCATGGGAGAATGCCGATGTGAAGAATGGTAACGGATGTTTTTATGCCAACTTTAAGCCAGACCGTGGCAATTATGCTCAGGATGGTAATCTGATAACAAGCAAGGTGGGTATCTATTCTCCTAATTCTAACGGTCTGTTTGATATGGCAGGAAATGTGGCAGAATGGACAAGCACCATATATACCGAGGCAGGAGTTGAGGCTATGAACGACCTTAACCCACAACTTGAATACAAGGCAGCCAAGGAAGACCCATACAAACTGAAAAAGAAGAGCGTGAGAGGTGGCTCATGGAAAGACCCTGAGTCGTATATCCGTTCTGCATGGCGTACATGGGAATATCAGAATCAGCCACGTTCGTATATCGGTTTCCGTTGCGTACGTAGTTTAGCAAACACAACAAGTGGTAAATTTAAAAAGAGCAAAAGATAATGGGCGACTATAGCAAATTCAATTTAGTGTACCGTCTGCAGAAGTGGATGGACAGCGTTCCTGGTCAGACATTCCTCAACTATGCATATAGCTGGGGTGCCTCGGTGGTAATCTTGGGTACCTTGTTTAAGCTTACCCACCTTCCTGGAGCCAACTTCATGTTGTTCCTTGGTATGGGTACCGAGGTGTTGGTGTTCTTTCTCTCAGCCTTCGACCGTCCTTTCGACAAGACAGCCGATGGTCGTGATCTTCCTACTCATGTAACAGAGGAATATCTCGAAACTGGCAATGTGGTTTATGGCAATGCTCCATCAGCAGGTCAGAATGTGGTTATTGGCGGAGGTGCTGTTGCTCCAGGTGCTGATACTGTTGGCGCAGTTGCTTCAGGCGAGGCTGTTGGCACTGATGCTAATGTCGCATCAGTCGGTGCAGGCAATGTTGGTGGTACCGTAATCATCAATGGTGGCGGTGCAGCTCAGCCACAGCCTGATTATGTTCCACAGATGTCTGCAGAAGAGGCTGAAGCACTCAACGAGGCTCAGGGCAACTATGTAGAGGAACTCAAGAAACTTGTCGATACCCTTGCTAAGGTCAATGAGCAGAGTATGCGCCTTACTCGCGATAGCGAAGAGATGGAGAATCTCAACCGTACCCTTACTGGTATCAGCAAGGTATATGAGATGCAACTCAAGGGTGCAAGTCAGCAGATTGGCACTATCGACCAGATAAACGAGCAGTCTAAGAAGATGGCTCAGCAGATAGAACAGCTCAACCAAATCTACTCTCGCATGATAGAGGCTATGACAGCCAATATGGCGAAGTAGGCATATACCTACGGTTAGAGTGACGAACAAAAATCTTATAGCATTTATTATTAGATGGCAATAAAGAAAAAACCAGTATCTCCTCGCCAAAAGATGATTAACCTTATGTATGTCGTCTTGATGGCTATGTTGGCATTGAACATTTCTACCGAAGTGCTCAATGGCTTCTCTATTGTTGAGGAGAGCCTTAACCGCACCACCTCTAACTCTTCGAAAGAAAACGAGTCGATATATAGCGACTTCTTGGAACAGATGAAGACAAATCCTGAAAAGGTGAAGGCTTGGTTCGACAAGGCTACTATGGTTAAGCAGATGAGCGATTCGCTCTATAACTATGCGCAGTCGCTGAAGGAGCAGATAGTGAAAGAGGCTGACGGTGATGATGCAGATTTGAACAATATCGTGGGCAAGGATAACCTTGAGGCTGCTGCTCATGTGATGCTTGCTCCTGGCACAGGTCAAGGCAAAAAACTATATGATGCGATAAACTCATATCGTGAGCGCATACTTAAGATGGTAAACGACGACCATCAGCGACAGCTTATAGCCGAAAACCTTTCTACAAAAATTCCTAAGAAGGGCAACGCTCTTGGCAAAAACTGGCAGGAGTATATGTTTGAAAGCATGCCTGTAGCTGCTGCTGTCACCTTGTTGGCTAAGCTACAAAGCGATATCCGCTATGCCGAAGGCGAGGTGTTGCACACTTTGGTTGCCAACATCGATATCAAGGATATCCGCGTAAACAAGCTTGATGCTTTTGTGATTCCTGAGAAAACAACATTATATCCAGGCGAAACCTTCTCTGCCAATATCGTTATGGCAGCCGTTGATACCACTCAGCAGCCTGAGATTTATGTAAATGGTGTGAAGGTGAATACCACAAATGGTAAGTATTCGTTCTCGGCAGGTGGAGTAGGCGAACATCAGTTTGCTGGCTATATGCTTATGCGCAATGGTGCAGGCGACATACTTCGTCGCGACTTCCTACAGAAATACGAGGTTATTCAGCCACCTTCTGGTGCTACTATTGCTGCCGACCTCATGAATGTGCTCTATGCAGGATATTCTAACCCTATGAGCATCAGTGTGCCTGGTATTCCTCAGAATGCCGTACACGTGTCAATGACAGGCGGCTCTTTGCAGTCGAAGGGCAACGGACATTATGTTGCTGTGCCTTCAGCCGTAGGCAAGGATGTGGTTTTTAGTATCTCTGCTACAGAGCGAGGTAAACTTCGCCAGATGGGCTCATTCTCGTTTAAGGTGCGCAAACTGCCTGATCCTACACCTTATATAACTATAGGTACCGACCGCTACAAGGGTGGTGGACTCGCTAAAGGCTCTTTGATGGGATCCAAAGGTGTACATGCAGCCATCGATGATGGTTTGTTGGACATTCCTTTCAAGGTGTTGGGCTTTGAGTGTGTATTCTTCGACAATATGGGTAATGCTGTTCCTATGGCAAGCAATGGTGCCAACTTCTCCGACCGTCAGCGTGATGCTTTCCGCAAGCTTTCTCGCAACCGTCGCTTCTATATCTCGCAAGTGACAGCCGTTGGTCCTGATGGTATCACACGTAAGTTGCCTGGTGCGATGGAGATTGTTGTTAAATAATTCCACATTGGCGGCAATATTCAAAGCGAAACACTATAATTATTGATAACAGAAAAGTTCTGAACAACATATATTATGAAGAAGATATTTGCAATTCTCATGATGGCATTCATGGTGCAAACCATGTCGGCACAGGCTCCAAAGAGCAGAGTGCAGAGAGCCAAAACACAGCAGAAAGCTTCGGCTAATGCTATGACAACTCGTGCTCAGATTTCATTCCCTACAGAGAATAAGATGTCGGAAGATGTCAACTGGCGTAGAGATATCTATCGTGAGCTCGACCTCAACGACGATGCCAATGCTGGACTCTACTATCCTGTAGAGCCTATGGGAACACAGATGAATCTGTTTACCTATATGTTTAAGCTTATGATGCGTGGTAGTGCTCGTGGCGGTATTGATGCCTATGAGTATACCCTTGATGGCAACGAAAACTTCACCGACTCTGCAAAGATTAAGCCTTTGAAGTTTCTTGATGACTATCATATCTACTATGAGCGTACCGACCGTGGCATACGTCTTGAGAATAGCGACATCCCTTCTGCTGAGGTAAAGGGATATTATATCAAGGAGAGTGCCTACTACGATCAGGTATCTGCAACCTTCCATACCAAGGTACAGGCTATCTGTCCTATCCTCTCTCGCGACGATGACTTTGGTGGAAAGGCTACCAAGTATCCTTTGTTTTGGGTAAAGTATAGCGATATTGCTCCATTCCTTGCTAAGCAGACCATTATGACGAGCAATCTTAATAATGCTGCCACAATGAGTGTCGACGACTATTTCACAATGAACAAGTATAAGGGTAAAATCTATAAGACCAACAATATGCTTGGCAAAACCCTTGCACAGATGGCTATGGGCAAAAATGATAGCTATGATGCTATGGATGAGGCAGCATCTGACAGCATCATCGCTAAGGAGCAGAAGCGCATAGAAAAGCAGATTAAAGACTTCGAGGCTAATATCTGGGGCGATCAGGCTCGCAAGGATTCTCTCGATAGCATAGCTAAGCTCGATCCTAAGGTGATAAAGGCAGAGAAGAAGAAAAACCGCAGAGAGCAGGGCGTGTCGGCTACTAAGTCGTCGTCTTCTAATACTAAAGTGAAGAAGCCACGTCGTTCATCTACTGTTTCAAGCTCGTCTGCTGCTCGCGTAACAGTACGTCGTCAGCGCCATTAATATTATCTTGTCATCATTGTTTTGAAATTTATAATACTTTCACAATAAGACATCTAAAAACAAAAGATTATGAAAAAACTATTTACTCTTATCATCGTAGCTGTAGCTATGATGATTGCAACACCTGCCGACGCACAGGTTAAGTTCGGTTTGAAAGGTGGTTTCAATGTTTCTAATATGAGCCTTAGCCAAGAGGTGCTCGAAACATCCAACCGTATGGGATTCTTCGTTGGTCCTACCGTAAAGGTTACATTGCCTCTTACTGGTCTTTCTTTCGATCTCTCAGCTCTCTACAATCAGAGCGATTCTAAGCTCGCTGATGAAGAAGGCGTAAAGGAGAAGACTGTTTCTAACAAGTATGTTGATATCCCTCTTAATGCTCGTTATGGCATAGGTCTTGGTAGCTTCGATGTATTTGCTTTCGCAGGTCCTCAGGTAAGTTTCAACGTTGGTCATGAGAATATGAACTGGGGTAGCTCAGAATCGTATAAGACTAACTTCCAGATGAAGAAGTCGCTCTTCAGCGTAAACCTCGGTATTGGTGCTACTATCAGCAAGATTCAGCTTACTGCCAACTACAATATTCCTATTGGCAAAACTGGCGAACTCAACGTAATGGATGCTGCTTCTACAATTGTAAAGGATGGTTCAACCAAGGTTCGCAACAATACATGGCAGGTAGGTCTTGCTTACTTCTTCTAAAGTATAAAATTAAAATATTCATATAAAATAAAAAGCGATGACTGCATAAAGTCATCGCTTTTTTAGGTATCTTAAGCCATAGTGATTATGGCTTGTTTGACAAATATAGATTTACAAAGAGAACTTGTAGCCAAGAGTAATCTGGAATACGCTGTTTTTAGAGTCAACATCGTCCATAATCTTTGTCACACCCCAGTTGTAGCGAGCATCAAGAACGATATTCTGATACTGATAAGAAAGACCTACTGGAATAGAAATGTCAAAGCCCTTTACATCATCCAAATCAGCTTCTGCTGAAACACCAGAAGTTTCAGCCTTAAATTTAGATGAGAGCTTGAAACCAGGCTGAATACCCAACTTAACAGCAAGACCTGGAGCTACATAAACATTAGCAAGGATAGGAACATTCAAATAGTCGAGTTTCATAGTAGCGTCAACATTCTCTATTGTTGTCTTAGCTCCCTGCATAGAATAAAGGAAACCTGCACTAATGCCAATCATATCAGTAACGCCATATTCAAACTCAGCACCTACAGCTAAACCTATACGAGCATCTGCATCGTCAGCATCTGTAAGGTTAGCGATGTTCAAACCAACTTTAGGTTGGATAGTAATCTGACCTTCTGCGTTCTGTGCAAATGTAGCTACTGATGCCAACATCATAGCTGCTGCTAAAAACATTTTCTTCATAATTTGTGTAAGTTTAGGTTAATAAAAGAACTTTTCTTTTGATTAAAAGAATCATTCCGCTAAAATCATCTAATATTTAGCGCAAATATAAAGCTATTATTTGGAACAACAAAGCAAAAAGGCAAAAAATTTACAATATGCATATTAAATAGTTAATAATTAACATGTTGTTGCAACAATCACATATTTATTGCATAAAGAAGGTGACCATTGGCACATCTGTGCGATGTACCATGGTCACCTACAAGTGTATTAAGTTTAAGTTCGTTACTAAATAATTTCCTTAAACAATCAAAGATTGTCTGACAAGTCCTTGAAAAAATCTCTTCCAAGAACTCGTGATATGTCTGCAAGAAGAGCAGTATCAATACTATTTCTTGACAAGCATCTATAGATAGAGGAGCGATTGCACCCCAACTCTTTAGCAAGCCATCCCGCAGAAAGACCTTGCTTGTCAAGCTCTTCTTTTATAATCTGTCCTATGCTCAACATAGTAGTATTAGTTTTTTATGGAATTATATCATTAGAAGCTTACACCAACACCTATTGAGAATTTCTGTGTTCCCATGTAATCCTTTAGATGTGAATCCATTGCGAAACGATATTGATAGGTGAATCTTACTGCGAAATATGAATATTTAACGCAGATACCCATTACTGGCGAGATTGCCCATGCTGCATTTACCTTTTCGTCATCAGCAGTATATTCTGCTTTCTTCTTCTTTTTCGAAGAGTCGGTGTTTGTAGATGGCTTCAAGATGCCATTAGGGTCGTCAGGGAATCCTTCCTTGTTAGGATAGATTTCGTCTTGCTCTTCGGTAACAGTATAGTCACCATAATAGAACTTAGTGGTGGCACCAGGACCGAAGAATACCCATACAGGGTTAGCAATTTTTACGGTCCAACCGAAGCCGACATTAATTTCAGGAGCATCAGGGATAGCACAATCGTTGCGCATCATTTCAAACACCTTGTTGTTGATACTCATCTGGAAGAAGCCTCCCACTTTATGCATATTGTATTTACCATACGAGAAGCCTACAGGTGTGTCTTTAACATATTCGTAGGTAAACACTCTTGCATGATCTTTCTTTTGGTTAAGCAAGTTGTCGATGCGGTTTACCTGTTCCTGAGCTTGCACCTTAGTGGCACAGTCGTTTCTTACCACACGCTCATAAAGGAATTTTGCCTTCTCGTATTGTTTTTCATTGAAATAAAATTCAGCTTGCTTGAAATCCATTTCGCACTCTGTAACAAACTTTGTGATACAGTTGTTATAGCGATTTGAAGCAAAGGTGTCGTAAGGGTTAAGATTCATCACACGATTGAAATAGCGGCTTGCTTGGCTATAGTTCAACAATTTATAGTTTTCTTCACCCATATTGCGATTATAGATAAGAGAGTCAACAAGGGCAATATTGCTATTGTTTTCCAATGTATCTACATCAGAACAGTCGCGTGCCACCTCAAACTGGTCGCGAGCCTCTTGATAGTTCATATTCTTGAGCTCTTCCATACCCTTGTTTCTGTGACCACGATAGCAACCTGCGTCAACAGAGCTATTAGGGTCTACAGCCTGAAATGTCAGCACTTGCTTTGGCTGTATGTCTTCAAGGTCTATAGTAACAGTTGAATATCCTGGCGACATTATAGAGAGAGCTCTGCCACGATATTTACTTCCTGTAGGAAACTCAATGTAGTATACACTATTAGAACCCTCGGTAGCAACGTTGTAAGGGTCGGCGCTCTTATCCATTGTAGAAGTGAAGGTAAGAGGTATCGACTTGTTGCACTTCACTATAACAACGGCTTTGTCGTTATCGCCAGTATACACATCGTTAGGTTGAGACACATCTGTGACCTGCAATACATTTTGAGCCATCATGATTTGTGCAAAGACAAGCATCATGAGGAGAGAAACTAATTTCTTCATAGTCTTTTGTTTTTAGATGTTATTTTTTTGAATTTTTGTAACTTGTTGTCTTCTGACACTATCTCACGATTCTGAAAGAGCCTAGATGGAAAACGTCTTTCTTCTGAGTCACCACATTGCCTGCATTATCTTTGTAAGGCTGCCATGTGCGAACCTGAATCAGAGGATTGTTAGAGTCGCGGAAATCAACCATTAAGAACAAATAGCCCTCATCGTGGTATCTGTCTGTTCGCCATAGTTGCTTCAATGTAACTCCATATATATTGTCGTATTTAGGATGCTCAACAATCTCGATATCTGAGAACTTCACATTTATATACTTAACGGTCTTAAACACCTTCGACAATCTTTCAAGATATTCTTGCTTTGTCTGCTTGATGTATACTACCTTATTATTATTCAGTGTCATGCGAGTCATATCAGAATTTGGTTTTTCTCTTACCACACGACCTGTAATGATGAGCGCCTTGTCGCTAAACACGCTATTCAGCATCTCGTTGTCCTTACGATTGTAGGCTGTTCTGAAATTCTCTATGAAGTCAACAATAACCTGTCGGCGTGCATAGTCAAGATCAGACTGCTTCTCTGCCATAAGCTCTTCATATCGATTCATGTCGATTGCTATAGCCACATTCGATATCAAACCATCAGAATCAAAGCTGATGGTGAGTTCTTGACGAGCTTCATTCTCGTCGGCTTCGAGCATGTCGACAGGAATACCTCTTACCTGATAGCCTGTACTTGTTTTCAAGCAACGACTATTTATCGTCATTGGTGGACAGCTAAACGAGCTACTCTTCCATATTTGCTTTATTCCTTCTATAGCAGGCTTTGACACATTGTCTTTAGAGAGTTTTACGCTCTTGTCGCCATTTTCTGCTGCAATTCTGAATGCCTCTATCAACTTGTTGACATTATCCTCCATCGTAGCCTTCAGTTCGGGCGAAATGGCACCATCTGTAATTTTGAAAGTTGTGGTTGCAGTCACACCTGATGCAATAAACCAACAACAGCAGATTAAGAATACTAATTTAAATAATGAATGTTGTCGCATTTTCATATTATTATTTGCTTGTTCTAATTATTGATTTTACGTCTTCTTGCGGTATGTTAGTATATAGTTTCGCGCTAAATACGCCTTTATCCTTAAACATTTGGTCGGAAGGAATATCCAATAAGAACATGTGGATATAGTTTTTTCTTGGATTGTGGAACACCAATATTGCCTGTATCAAATCTTTGTCGATTTTAGTAACACTACAATAGCTATCCATGTTTGCATCGAGAACATAGAAGATAGAGTGTAATGGTATGGTGAGAGTTTTCTTCACGTTTCCATATTGATTGTGTGTTATCTTTAGCTGATAGCTATTATCGACGACATTCATCAGAGTGTTTACCATAGACTCTAGCGGATAGCGCTGGTCGTATAGTGGTTTTTTCTTTGAATAGTCGATATAGACATCTGAGGTCAGAGAGTTTATCTGAAAAGAGTTTCCTTTCAGTAATTTTACATTATTCTCAGCTGTTGAAGTAAGGATTTTCTTATTCAACTCTATATTTCTGATGAAATGCTCGCCACCAGTATTGTTAGCCAACTGCTCGTATACTAAAGCATCGGCATCAGCTTTATCGAGAGAGCGATTCTGTGCTATAGTAATTGTTGGCACCAAAAAGAATAATGAGCACAAGGCTAATGTAAGTCTATTTATTTTCATATGGCTTAATGTTGAAGGGTTATTTATATATAATTAGGTGTATACTATCTGGTCTGAACGAATCGGCGTGTTACACCAACCTTGACATCCTTAATCGGCATTGCGCATTTCTTCAATGGCTCCATCAATATACTGAAGTTAACAGGATGTTCTGTTGCCACCATTACGAAAGCATCGTCGGAAGGAACGTCGGATGTGATAAAAGGTTCGGTCTTGAAGCTAACGGTAGACTTTGCAGGTATTAGCAAATTTGCACATGTAGCCTCTTCATCCATTGGCAACACCATATATTTATTGCCTGCTTTATCAATATTGAGCACATTCACATATAGAATCTCTTCGGTATCATTCTTCACTCTGATGTAGCAAGCGGTATTTGGTTTTACCTCATCCTTTAATGGCAAACCTGTTTGCACATCTATGATATCCATAGCCACAGCATAGTCGGAAATGAGATTGTTGCTACGTGCAAACATCTGCTCCTCTGAAGAACCATGTGAGTTAGTGCCTTCATTCAATATATCTACCAGGCGAGCCATCATCAAAGAGTCTGTTGATACTGCTCGGTATGATGTACCAGTAACTTGCATATAAGCATCTGGGTGTTTCATCATCTTGTCGGCAGAAGAAAACAGTTGCTTTACGAGATATCCCATATATTGCTTTGTCAACGACTTGGTGCGCTTGTCGGCACTACTAAGCAAGTCTTTCACCCTATGCTCGCCAACCTTAGTGAATGAGAACATAGAGAGCTTGGCTTCATCAAGTATCGTAACAGCACTCTCTGATGTAATCTTCAGTTTTGAGTTTGGAGTGACATACTGGCGTGCAGCCAACGGCCTTTGTTTACCAGCTTGGTCGATATATGCTTTTCCAACTACTGAGTAAACCACATATTTCTGCGCCTTAGCTCCTGAGCATATCAGTAGCATAAGCATAAGCACAAATAGTGAAATTGGATTATTATTTCTCATAATTGAAAAGATTAAAATGTTCTATACCATTTGGATTTATAAAGATAGGAGTCTGCTTGAAGTCGGTAAGTTTGCGCACCTCTTTATATAAGAAGTGTTCAAGCTCCTGAGTAGACAATCCTTCTGTATGCTCTTCCTTGGCGCCACCATTGAATGCGGCAACAAGAGATTTGGTGAAAGCGCCATTGCCCCACGACTCATCCTCACGCGACTTTGTATCAGACGAACTTGAGGCATAGAGCAACATACCATTCTTAGAACGCTTTAGTTGTTCTACGAAATGGGCAGTTGCAGCAGAACGTCCACCCTCAAACAATGCTCCAGAATAGCAAGCATCAACAAAAGCTATCAACTTACCATTTATATCTTCTGCCTCATTACGGAAATCAGCTGCGCTAAAGCATTCGTATAGCTTACTTGAGTTACATCCATATGGCATGAAATAGAAGCGATCTTTCTCGTCTCGCATACCATGACCGGCATAGAAGAATATACACACGTCATTAGGCGACGACTCTTGCTTCAGCCATTCCATAGCCTCAAAGATATCTGCACGTGTAGCCTCGCTATCGCACAACACTTTCACCTGCACATCCTCGTATGGCAAACCTTTCTTTGTGGCTATTACCTTTGCGAAATCTTGTGCATCTTTACATGTAAATCTTAGCTTTGGCAACTTCGGATCATTATAATCGCCTACGCCAATAGCCACTACAAACAGTTTTGGCAATTCAAACGAAGTGGATTCTCTAACAAGACGAATCACAGCAGGTTCGCTATTACCATTGCTATTTTGAGCATACATCATAACTGTGCAATCATGACGTGGCAAATCTACATCTATGGTGTTTGCTGCCCTTACGGCACGCGTTGTTGGCTGGCGCTGTCCATCAACCATAACTACTACTCGTGTGCTATCTGGGCATCCATTAGAAAGAAGTTGATATTTCAACTTCAACTGATCTGTATGGAACAAAGACTGATCTTCTGGATATAGAATCTTAAGTGTAGGAGGTGTCTTTGTTGAAATTGCTGGCGCAGGTGAGGCTGCTGGCGTTGTTGAAACAGCAGGTGTTGTAGAAGTAACAGGGGTAGGTGATACATTTGCCTGACCATTTAACTTTTGTATTTGTTTTGGGCCAGGTATTAGGTTTGGACTTGCCGCTACAGTTTCTGCTTTTACTTGAGCTGTTGCAGTCTGTAGAGAGCTTTCATCCTTATTAACTTTTACATTATTGTCTTTCTTCTCTTCACCAGGAATATCTACTTCAATAGTAAAATCATCAGTCAATGTTTCTTTTTTGCTGACTGCAACTTCTTGATTATTAACAACTTCTTTAGTTTGGGTGTTGTCAGTTGTTGCAACCTGTGGTTTATCAGCTACGGCAGGCTGAGCATTATCTGTTGTAGCAACCTGCGGTTTATCAACAACTTCTGTCTGAGTCTCTACTTTAGAACCTTCAGCTCTTGCATACCACTTTTTACCTAATTCTTCATCTTGCTCCACAAGAACTCCCTTTGTATAGCAATCAGCAAGTGTAATTTGAGCACGTTTATAATCATTCTCAGCCGATTGGTTTAGATAGGTGAAAGCCTTATCGTAGTCGCAAGGCACACCACGACCATTCATATAGCAATACGCAAGATTGTATTGCGCTTTAGCAAAATTCTGTTTTGCAGAACGCTTAAACCACATGGCTGCAGAAGTATAGTTGCGTGAAATGCCTTCGCCAGTATAGTAAGCATAGCCAATATCAAACTGAGCCTCAGCATTTCCTTTTTCGGCAGCTTGTAGGTATATCTCTGCAGCACGTTCAAAGCTACCCATGCGATAAAGTGAGTCTGCTTTATGCAAAAGCATAGTAGCAGAATCATCATTAGGCATGGCCTGTATTGTTGTTACAAATGATGCTATAACAACAATAAACGATGTAAGTACATATTTAATTGCCGACATAATATATTGATTTTTTAAAGAACTTTATTCTGAGATTATCTGCTAACACCATCACTATCCATTTATATTGCAAACGAGCGGTCTCAACAACCGCAATGCCCAACAATGGGTAAAGCAAACTGATATAACAATTAAACCTGGTGAATAGCAAGAAGTTAAGCCATACAAGAAACGCAGTAAGGAAGAAATAATATAGTTTCAACCAATATGCATAATAGAATTTATGGTTCTTAATTATCAAGAATCCTACCCAAGCCGATATATAGCACAACAATATTGCCATAATGATGCTTACCCAATCGCTTACTACATAGATTTTATGATGCGACATAGAAGAAAGCATGGCATAAGCCTGTATCTTCATTCCTGCCATCTTACCAAGAGGAGTGATATGAGAATCTGCCTCTTCGTTTATTGTGCCAAGAATAACTATCTTGTTTTTAATCAGCTTTTTGTTTTCTAACACTTTATCATGTGGAACTATAATAAAGTCGGTGTTTGAGTATTCTATATTGCGCTGCTTAGGAGTCTGTACATGTGGTTTTTCACCTGTATATTTGCACACTGCCATATATGGAAGAGAATAGATATCTTTGCCATTAAGATGCTCATTCTGAGAATATCTTCTAATACAACCATAGCCTTCGCCTGAAATCACATTACTGAAAGCCCAAGTAATATCAGCGTCTATGCCTTCAAAGAACGAACGACGAACGTTACGAAAATTGTCGGTTTGACTATCATAGTCTGTTAGCTTGCATGACACAACACCATTCTTTATTCCTGCAAAAGCATTTATCAAGTACTCGTTTTCTGCCTCATCGTAGCTTGGACGCTCAAATATCAAGTCTATAACAAACACTTTAGGCTCACATTTGGAAATATCTTCTATACAATCTGCTATTTCTCGTCGATCATACAGCTCCGTCATATCTACCAAAACAATATCACGATTAATTTCCGTCACTCCATTACTTCCTTGAATTTCATAATATATATCGGTAATAGAGAAATCAGCAAGCGCCTTCTTGATAGGATTGAAGACTGTAAGATTTATAGAGGCGATTGCAAACAACCAACCAAGCAGTAATACCATCAAGGTTACTCCAAGATGGTCTATTTTAATAAAGTTCTTTATGTTATTTTTCGACAATTTGTACATTGCTTGTTATTAATTTCTATGAGTCTTGATTCCCGTGATTTTTGACAAAGATTATGACTTGCATAGCTAAATTATAATATTTTTGCAAATATAAACATAAAAAATAATAACTATATAGTTATAATGTTGCAAAATTGGGACACCTTAGTGATTTAAAACAATTAATTATGATATATAGATATTACAAACTCATACTGATAGTGGCATTTTCCTTATCTAACATATTACATAATAAGCGCATAAAATTTTGCCAATCAACCGAAAAGCAGTAACTTTGCACCCACGTTCTATCATTAGGTCTGCGCGCCTGATGAATGGAATTACCCTCAGAAACATAATGTTATATCAATCATTATAGAGTTAGTCGCGCAGGATTACCTCTGTATTATCATATTTTATAAATAGTATGTCATATCTATTTTCATCAGAGTCGGTTTCAGAGGGACATCCCGACAAGGTAGCCGACCAGATTTCTGACGCCATCCTCGACCAGTTCCTTGCTTACGACGATAAGGCGCATTGTGCTGTTGAATCTTTCGTAACAACAGGACAGGTTGTTATCATGGGCGAAGTTCGTTCTACTGAGTATGTCGACCTCGCAACAATGGCACGCCGTACCATCAACAAGATTGGATACACAAAGTCGGATTATCAGTTCGATGGCAACTCATGTGGTATTCTTACAGCTATACATGAGCAGAGCGACGATATCAACCGTGGTGTTGAACGCGAAGAAGACGAGAACCAGGGTGCTGGCGACCAGGGAATGATGTTTGGTTACGCTTGTAACGAGACAGAAAACTACATGCCTGTAAGTCTCGACCTTGCACAGCTCATTATGAAGACTCTTGCCGACATCCGCAAGGAGGGTAAGGAGATGACTTATCTTCGTCCAGACTCAAAGAGCCAGGTAACTATAGAATATAGCGACAATGGCGTACCTCAGCGTATTGACACTATCGTAGTCAGCACACAGCATGACGATTTCGTAAAGGATGCTAACGGCAACGATGACGATGAGGCTATGCTCGCAAAGATTCGCGAGGATGTTATCAATATTCTTATACCAAGAGTTAAAGCGCAGGTTGGCGACAAGGTGTTGGCTTTGTTCAACGACGATATCAAATACTTCGTTAACCCTACAGGTAAGTTCGTAATCGGTGGTCCTCACGGAGATACTGGTTTGACTGGTAGAAAGATTATTGTAGACACCTATGGCGGTAAGGGTGCTCACGGTGGTGGCGCTTTCTCTGGTAAAGATTCAAGCAAGGTAGACCGTTCAGCTGCTTATGCCGCACGCTATATTGCTAAGAACATGGTTGCAGCAGGTGTTGCTGACGAGATGTTGGTACAGGTTGCCTATGCCATCGGTGTAGCAGAGCCTGTAAGCATCTATGTAGACACCTACGGCAAATCGCACGTAGACATGACTGATGGCGAGATTGCTGCTAAGATTGCACAGATGTTCGACCTTCGTCCAAAGGCTATCGAACGTCAGCTTAAGCTTCGCCAACCTATGTATCTCGAAACTGCAGCTTACGGCCACATGGGTCGCAAGAATGAGGTTGTAAAGAAGACCTTCACCAGCCGCTACCATGAAGAAAAGACCGTAGAGGTAGAACTCTTTACATGGGAGAAGCTTGATAGAATAGACGATATAAAGAAGGAATTTGGCTTATAATAAGCCCTAAATTAGCTTTATATTAGCTCAGTATTAGCTTTATATTAGCCCCCTCCAAAAAAATCCTCGTTGGATGTCGTTTTTACGACATCCCCTCCTTTTAAAAGTAAATATCACACAGGTAGCTAATGTTTATACAAAACACAGATACCATACAGACCCAGGGAACGGCGATTGCTGAAGAGGCTGTCGCCGTTCGCCATTCAGGACAGCCAACGCCAGCACAAGTGCTCAGTTGGTTGCCCAAGTCTGCTACACCTGCCCAACAGGACTCTGCAATAAGGGCAAACATAAAGATAAAACCAGTCACATATAGTTCGCGCCCCGACACCCTCGGCACTCCGTATACTAAACCCAATCTTAAAACATTCAACCTCAAGGAACCTCAATGGCATAGCAAGTCATTGATACAGAAAGATTCTATCTACAAGCCTGAGGTTGTGGCATGGAGACAAGGAGTTGGTGGCGACCCAGTACCATATACGCTTGCAAGCGACAATGTAGTGACATCTGTATTATTAGGATGTTTTATCATTGCTATGGTGTCAATATCGCAGTCGCGTCATTTCATCTTTAGACAGGCTAAAAAATTCTTTTATGCCCCTCGCACCAAGACAACAGAGATTACGGAGACAACCAACGAGTTGCACTTCCAGCTATTCCTGCTTCTTCAAACCTGCATGCTATTCTCGTTGATATTCTTTTATGCTGTAAGAGGGTACGCCTCGCAGACATTCATCATAGATCAATATCTCGTGATGGGATACTTGACAGCAATATTCGCAGGCTATTTCTTTGTCAAGAGTATAGCGTATTGGGTGACAGGATGGTTGTTCTTTCATAAGAAGAATACTTTACAATGGCTTAAGTCTTTTGTATTCCTTTCATCTATAGAAGGTGTACTACTATACCCTCTCGTTTTACTTATGGCATATTTCAATATGGAAGCTGAAAATGCCGTGATTTACATGGCGATAGTGGTAATATTGACCAAATTGTTAGGATTTTACAAGACGTATATCATCTTTTTCAAGTCAAAAGGTACATTTCTGCAAAATATTTTGTACTTTTGTACCCTTGAAATTGTACCTGCAGTCTCATTATGGGGAATTCTCATAGCAGTGTGCAACTATTTGAAAATTAATTTTTAGGACATTATTACGAAATGATTAAGAAGATTCTGGTATCTCAACCTAAACCTGCAAGTGACAAGTCGCCATATTATGACATTGCCAACGAATATGGCGTGGAATTAGTTTTCCGCCCATTCTTTAAGGTTGAAGGTATCTCAGCTAAGGAGTTCCGTCAGCAGAAGGTGAGCATATTGAGTCATACGGCTGTAGTGTTCACCTCAAGACATGCTATAGACAACTATTTCAATATAGCCAAGGAAATGCGTCTTACTATTCCTGAGGATATGAAGTATTTCTGTGTGACAGAAACCATTTCGCTATATATCCAGAAATATGTTCAATATCGTAAGCGTAAGATATTCTTCGGTTCAACAGGTAAAATAGACGACCTCGTACCTGTAATGCAGAAGCATAAGTCTGAGAAATATCTCGTGCCATTGAGCGATGTACACAACGATCATGTGAAAGAATTGCTTGACGCAAAGAACCTCAACCATACAGAATGCGTGATGTTCCGAACCGTAAGCAACGATCTTACAGAAGAAGAGGTGAAAAACTTCGACTATGACATGTTGTTGTTCTTTAGCCCTACAGGAGTAAAGGCTCTTACTAAGAATATACCAAACTTCAAGCAGGGCGATATTCGTCTTGGAGCTTTCGGCCCTGCTACAGCAAAGACTGTTGCAGAAGAAGGGTTGCGTCTTGATATCGAAGCACCAACATCTGCTTATCCTTCAATGACAAGCGCATTGAATGCCTATCTCGCTAACATGAGAGACGAGGAGTAGGTCCATCACATACCTTAATATATAGATGACAGAAAGGAGCATTAATAACTTGTTTACCCTAAGGAAGTCGGAACGCACTTGCAGTAAGATTGCTATTGACAATCTGTTCAAGGGCGGACATAGCCGTTCAATGTCGGCTTTTCCTATAAGGGTGGTATACCTCATATCTGACACCCCACAGCAGGAACAGTGTCAGATTATGGTGAGTGTGCCTAAGAAATGCTTCAAGAGAGCGGTAAAGCGCAATAGGGTGAAAAGACAGATAAGAGAAGCCTACAGACTAAACAAAGCCATCGTGACTGAACAGATGAAGAAACACGAAGGTAAATACTTGACAATGGCTTTTATTTGGCTCGCTCCTGAATTGCACGATACCGAAGAAATAAAGATGAAGATTAAAAGCCTACTCGGCAGAATTAGCGAGCGGCTATGAAAACTTTCATTCATTGGTGCTCACGCATAGTGGTTTTTATGCTGCTATTGCCAATAAGGTTTTATCAAACTTGCATCTCTCCTCTCACACCACCCTCGTGCCGATTTCAGCCCACATGTTCAGAGTATGCACGCCAAGCAATAATAAAACATGGACCAATAAAAGGTCTTTGGCTTGCCATACGTCGACTGCTGAGATGCCACCCTTGGGGAGGCAGCGGCTACGACCCTGTACCATAACACCCCACATGTTTTTACATTAACCCTTTGAAAATAACATAAAACCATAATAAAGTGAAGAATTTCGTAGAAGAACTAAAATGGCGTGGTATGTTGGCACAGATGATGCCAGGTACTGAAGAATTCTTGCAAAAGAATATGGTGTCAGCATATCTCGGTACTGACCCTACCGCCGACTCATTGCATATTGGTCACCTCTGTGGCATCATGATGCTTCGCCACTTGCAGCGCTGTGGCCACAAGCCTTATCTTCTCGTTGGTGGTGCTACTGGCATGATTGGCGACCCTTCAGGCAAGAGCCAGGAGCGCAATCTGCTTGATGCAGACACTCTCTATCACAACCAGGAAGCTATCAAGAAGCAGGTTTCTAAGTTCCTCGACTTCGATGGCACAGAACCTAACAAGGCAGAGATGGTGAACAACTATGACTGGATGAAGGACTTCACATTCCTCGACTTTGCACGCGAGGTTGGTAAGCACATCACTGTAAACTATATGATGGCTAAAGACTCTGTGCAGAAGCGATTGAATGGTGAGGCTCGCGATGGCTTGTCATTCACAGAATTTACATATCAGCTCCTTCAGGGTTACGACTTCTTATATCAGTATCAGAAGTATGGTGTATGCCTACAGCTTGGTGGCAACGACCAGTGGGGCAACATGACTACTGGTACAGAGCTTATCCACCGCACATTGGGCAACGATGTTGAGGTGTTCTGTCTCACCTGTCCTTTGATAACCAAGGCTGACGGTAAGAAGTTTGGTAAGACCGAGAGCGGAAACATCTGGCTCGATCGCAACCGCACAACTCCTTATGCTTTCTATCAGTTCTGGCTCAATGTTAGCGACGACGATGCTGAAAAGTATATCAAGATATTCACCGACCTCGACAAAGAGACTATTGATGCTCTCGTAGAAGAGCATAAGCAGGATCCTGGTCGCCGTGTGCTTCAGAAGCGTCTTGCGGAAGAGGTTACCACAATGGTACACTCAGCAGAAGACTTGCAGACAGCACAGGAGGCTTCGAACATCCTCTTTGGTAAGGCAACTAAGGAGAATCTTCAGAAGCTCGACGAGGCAACATTCCTTGATGTTTTCAATGGTGTACCTCACTATACTGTAGGCCGCGATGTTATTGGTCAGCCCGCGATTGATGTATTTAATCAAGAAGGCATGGATATCTTCCCTAGCAAGAGCGAAATGCGTAAACTCGTTAAGGGTGGTGGCGTAAGTCTCAATAAAGAAAAGTTGACAGCTTTCGATAAGGTTGTTACTGAGGAAGATCTCATTGACGGAAAGTATCTTCTCGTGCAGAAAGGTAAGAAGAATTACTTCCTTATTACAGTAAAGTAAGCACTTTAGATAATCATCAAGCTTTTTATAAAAGGTTCGATATAAAGAAATACTGCTAAAAATTTGGTGGTAGACAAAAAAAACACTACCTTTGCAGCGAAGAATGGACCATGGTGTAATGGTAACACTACAGGTTTTGGTTCTGTCATTATGGGTTCGAATCCCGTTGGTCCAACTTCGAAAGCTTAGGAAAGCTATAGCAAAAGGGTGAAATCATTATTGATTTCACCCTTTTGTTGTATATACTGTCTCTTATACACATCTGACGCTGCC
>ERZ1026862.295-NODE-295-length-32825-cov-31.785383_pt1 | contig 32825 bp, 29 predicted proteins | sample MGYA00380161_ERZ1026862 | MGnify/ENA primary metagenome ERZ1026862 (study PRJEB33269, sample SAMEA4719797) | human gut metagenome | biome: human-associated habitat; feature: organic feature; material: feces | place: Cameroon | collected 2013-10 ... | reverse complement strand
TCGAGGAGCTGGGCTGTGGTAAAGTATCCTCTACTCACGTAGAGGCAAACACCGGTAACTCCATTGAACCCACCGAGATGAAAGCGAGCATCAAGAAGGTGAACGGCGTACTGGGTATCGAAGTACCTACCGCTGACATCGAGAGAATCTTAAAGTCTCTGAACTTCCAGCCCGTGATTAACGGTGATGAGCTGACCATCCAGGTACCAGCATACCGTGAAGATATGGAATCCTATCCCGATATCGCAGAGGAAGTCATCCGTATGTACGGTTACGACCATGTAACTCCGACTTTCCTGAAAGCAGCAGCAGTAACCAGCGGCGGTATGAATACGAAGCAGAAGACCGAGCTTAAGATCAAGAGAGCACTGTGCGCACAGGGCGCATTTGAGGGCGTACATTACTCCTTCTTCTCCCCTTCTGATCTGAACCTGTTAGGCCTGCCCGAGGATGCACCGGAGAGACATGCGATCCGCTTGATCAACCCGATCAACGAGGATCTGTCCCTGATGCGTACCACTCTGGCTCCCCAGATGATCCACGCCATCGCCCGCAACCAGAAAAACGGTTGTCTGGAAGGCAGAGTATACGAGATCGGCAATAAATTCATCCCTAAGGATCTGCCTCTGACCGAGTATCCCGATGAGAGAGAGACTATCTGCATCGGTATCTGGGGTAAGGAAGAGAATTTCTTCACCCTGAAAGGTCTGGTAGACACGGTAGCAGAGACGCTGTTCATTGATTTCGAATATGTCGAGGACAAGAAGACCTTCCTGCATCCTTATCGTACCGCAAAGATCCTGTACAACGGCGAAGAGATCGGCTACTTAGGTCAGCTGACCTACGAGATCCAGAAGGAAGAAGACATGCGTGAGTCCGCATACATCGCAGAGATCGATCTGAAAGCCCTGCGTCCTGTATACGGCAAGGTTCCCACCTTTGCTCCTATCTCCAAGTTCGCGAAGGAGACCAGAGACCTGGCACTGGTAATGAACAAGTCTGTTACCTGCGGCGAAGTAGAGAAGGCAATCGCAGAAGCCAGCAGCTTCGTAGAGTCCGTAGAACTCTTTGATGTCTACGAGGGATTACAGGTAGGTCCTGAGAAGAAGTCCATGGCATTCACCGTAACCTTTGCTCCGAAGGAGGAAGAATTCACCACAGAGGCAGTGGACGGCTATGTGAAGAAGATCCTGAAGAACCTGAACAACAAGCTGGGTGTGGAACTTAGATCTTAACATAGTAACTATTCAGAACCATAAATTATTAAAAAAACTCTCCGAATGAAGCCTTCACTTAGGGATTATAAGAAAAAACAGTTTTTGAGTGACGTCTTCAAGCGGTGACAAAAGAAAAAACGACCATACAAGGGTAGAAATGCTCCTATATGGTCGCTTTTTATACTCAAGTACCGAAATGGTATGAGAGGTTATTCTATGCGGCACTGGAGGAATTCGGACTGTGAAGAGGTGTCATAACCGGCGTGAAGCCCGGAGCCGGATTATGTCATTACGGTTGTGGATGAAGCATATACTGAATTTGCGCAGGGAGCTCTATCTGAATAAAAGGAGGCAGCTTAGATGTACCGGGTAATTGATCTACACTGTGATACGATACCTAATATGTACTCGGATTTCAGGGAAGGGAAGGAGACTTCCCTTCTTTCCAATTCCGGAAGAATCGATTTGAACCGGATGAGAGAAGGGGGATATATTTGCCAGTGCTTTTCCCTTTTTACCCATCTGGGAGCATTGAAGAAAAGAGGCGAGTCACCATTTACACATGTAATGGGGCTTGCAGATTTCTGGAAAGCACAGATAGCGGAATATCCGGATATCATAGGACAGGTGACAACGGCGGAGAGTATGGAAGAGAACGCCGGGATGGGAAAGCTATCAGCTATGATGACTGTGGAAGAGGGCGGAGTGTATGAAGGAAAACTGGAAAACCTGTATGCACTATATGACAAAGGCGTCAGAATGTCTACCCTGACATGGAACTTTGCAAATGAACTGGGGTATCCCAATCCGGCAATCGCACCGGGAAGTCCCCGAATCCCGGACATGGTCAATGGACTTACGGATACCGGGAAAAGCTTTGTGGAGGAAATGGAGAGAATCGGCATTCTTATTGATGTTTCCCATTTAAATGATGCCGGCATACGGGACATTTTTGAGCTTACGCATGGCCCTGTGATCGCAAGTCACTCCAACGCACGTACACTCTGCTCACATCTGCGGAATCTCTCGGATACTAATATCAGAATGATCGGAGAGCGGGGCGGTGTTATCGGTATCAACTATTTCGTAGGATTTCTTGAGGATGGTGGAAAGATCGGGCGGATTGAAAAAATGGTGGAGCACATGCAATATATTAAAAACCTGGCAGGAATTGACGCAATAGCACTGGGAAGTGACTTTGATGGCTTCGGAGAGCCGTGTGAACTGTCCGGCGCAGAAAAAATGCAGCAGCTTGCCGCAGAGATGGAACGACAGGGTTTTTCTTCCGCGGAAATCGATAAGGTATTTTCCTTAAATGCTTTAAGGGTATTTCGGTCTGTGCTGTCCTAAGAAAACTTATGTATCATAAGACGAAATATATCTTGTAGCGGGAGCAGTAGATGAGATAGAAGTTTATCCCTGCGCGCAATTAGCGTATTATAATGCGCATAAATACGGAGAAGAAGGATATATGGATGCCTGTAATTATAATAATAAACATGATCATAATGCATTTTCTAAAAGGATTCATGCATGTGTTAAGGAAAATATGAGAACACCAGTTGTTATGTATCATATAAATATAATGGACATTTTCCGATATGGGTAATTATTGAATTTTTCTCCTTTGGTATGCTGTCTTATTTTTACAGAGGAATGAAAAATAAAGATAAGGCAACGATGGCAGTAAATCTTTAATATTCCTACAAGGCGATTGCTTACACTGCTTTATATGCTAAAGCTTATGTATCTGGATCAACAGAAATGGAATGAAGAAGTTTGGAAACCGTTGGTAAAACTTGTGAAAAAATATAAGAAAGATATATCATACAAGCACTTAGATTCTCCGTATAGGTGGAAGGCAATGTTAAAATACTGATTTTGGCTATAGCATCATTTGACATAGGATAAAAATAGTATATAATTAATAATACTATACAAAAAATAAATAGCAATATGATATGGGAGGTCGGCATGGATTCTAAGAGCCTACGTTTTTTTCTGGTAATAGCAGAAGAGGAAAATATGTCAAAAGCAGCGGAAAGATTACATATGTCGCAGCCTCCGTTAAGTCGTCAGCTGAAACTGTTGGAGGAGGAAGTCGGGACGGAATTGTTTGAAAGAGGACATGGCAGACTCAGACTTACTGCGGCGGGAATTTATTTAAAAGAGCAGGCATATGAAATCCTCTCATTGCTGGACAAGACAAAACAGCACTTGCAAACAGAGTTCAGAGAGGATGAAGGGGACATTACAATCGGAACAATAGAAACGGTAGGAATCAATATTTTGCCGAAATGGATTGCGGAGTATCATGAAAAGAAACCCCAAGTGACATATCATGTGATAAATGGAAATACAGATACCATTATGGATCAGGTGGTAAAGGGAATTTATGATATCGGAATTGTCAGGGAGCCATTTAACAGTGAGCCCTTCGAATGTATCAGGCTGCCGGAAGAACCGTGGATTGTGGTATTACCGAAGGAATACCCGAGTGCAGCTTTGGGGAAAAACATTGATTTGGCGGAATTGTCCAAATCCCCGCTGATCCTTCCCACCAGGGCGATTCATGAGGAACAAATCCGACGATGGTTTGAGATGATCGGATCAAAACCGGAGGTGGTCTGTTCCTACAGTTCTTTAAGCAGTGGCATTGCACTTGTGAAAAATAATGTAGGGCTGTTATTGTGTCCGGAATCAGCCAGCAGTTTTATTGGGGATTCCGGATTGATGGTAAAAAAGATTACGAACCCGGCACTGAGCAGCAGATCCGTAATTATAACCAGAAAATATGCTGCAAAGGCACCGGCAGTCCGCAGTTTCTTAAAAATGATTCAGGAGCAGCTTCCGGAAAAAGATGATATAGAAAATGAATAAAATAAGAAATACTATACAGATATTGAATTGAAAAGGGCAACTTATAGATTTGACAACTATTGACGAATGTGAGAAGATGCTTGCAACAGAACAACATTTTGAAAAGACAGAGAGGTCTATTATGATCTTTCTGTCTTTTTGTTTTGAGGAGTGAAAGCGTATGGAGACAAAGAAAAAATGGAAACCGGATGTTCTGTTGGTCATTCTGATTGGAGTAGTGATTCTGTTTTCAGTAATGAATCCTCTCTTTTTATCAATGACTAACTTCTTAACAATTCTGAGACAGATCATCATTACAGGAGTCATGGCCTGCGGTCTTCTGTTCGTAATCGTGGGAGGAAACTTCGATCTGTCAATCGGAATGCTGATGACCATGTCAGGAATTATATGTATTAAGTTTTATGATACGCATGGCATTTATACAGCTGTGGCATTGGCTGTCATCTTTGGAATTTTTATCGGACTGATCAATGGATTCCTGGTCGGTTATATGAAACTGAATTCCATGATCGTAACACTTAGCATGGAAAGCTTCCTTACCGTTATGATTTTGCGTTACAGCGGAGGAAAAATTACCAGAGTAAATTCGGATTCAAGGGTATTGGCATTTTTTGACCAGGGTCGATTCCTGGGTCTGCCGATTTCTATCTATGTATATATATTGATCATTCTGTTCAGCTTTATTCTACTGGAGAAAACAGTATTCGGAAGACAGATCAAAGCAGTAGGCGGTAATGCTTTGGCCAGTAGATTCTCTGGTATTAATGATCGTTGGACCATTACAAAATCCTACATGATGTGTGGTGCAATGGCAGGACTTGGTGGTGTATTATATGCCTCCAGAGTATTATCCGTACAGGTAGAAGCCGGAAGCGGCTATGAAACAACGGTGCTTACGATTGTTATCCTGGCAGGTACAAAGATTACCGGAGGAGAAGGTAAGGTAGGAAAAACAGTTCTTGCTGCTACCATTTTGGGATGCCTGGGTAATGGTTTTATCATGATAGGACTTCCTTATTACTTTCAATGGATTGTGCAATGGGTGGCGATCATTGCGGTCGTATGGATGACAGCTAATCCAATTGCATTAATGAAGAAAAGAAGGGAGAAAAGTGTATGAAAACATTTGGGAAAAAGGTAAATGAATTTGTTCAGGCATACACCATTGTAATCATACTTGCAATTATGATTATTTTCCTAAGCTTTAACTCTGACAGTTTTTTGACGGTAGGAAATTTCCTGAACTTATTTCTCCAGGCGAACTTGTACGGAATCATGGCACTTGGAGTCGGGGTATTGATGATCAATGGTTACTTTGACCTGTCAGTGGGAATGATCATGAGCCTGTCGGCCAATTTGGTGATCATGATGTCGGAAATCAATATCTGGCTGGGAATTGTAATATCACTTGTCAGTGGTGTATTATGCGGACTCATCAATAGTATTTGCGTGACTAAACTAAAATTAAATTCACTGGTGGCAACATTGGTGGCGGAAGTCGGACTGCATGGAGTTATCTTTCTGATTACGGGAGCGGATTCACATATTGGAAAGTCCAATGGATTTAAGATATTTGGTTCTGTGGCAATTTACAAAATTTCCATCCTTACATGGATATGGCTTGTTTTATGTATCGTAATTGCTTTTATGTTAAAGTACACAAAGCATGGGCGTGATACCTATGCAATCGGCGGAAATGAGGCAACTGCCCGAAATTCCGGAATCAAAGTAGAAAGCATTATTATGAAAAACTATATGTTGTGTGGCTTCTTGGCAGCGCTGGCCGGCTTATTACAGGCAGCCAGACTAAATTCGGCATCACCGGGACTGGGATGGCCCAATGTATCTATGGATGTCCTCACCTGTGCTGTTCTAGGTGGCGTAAAAATGAAGGGTGGCAAAGGAAAAGTTCTTCATATGGTACTGGGTGTATTGGCCATTACGATGATACAGAATGGTATCAATATGCTGAATCTGCTGTCTTACTGGAAGACACTGGCTATGGGTCTGATCCTGATGTTCATTATTGTATCAGATAAGATTTTTTCAAAAGATGCTTATTAATAAGTTTTCATTAAAGGAGGAGAATGTTATGAAGAAAAAAGTATTAGTGTTACTTACAGCGATTTCCATGCTTGCTACTACCGGTTGTGCGGCAGTAACCACTTCTGAGACACCGGCAGGAGAAAGTACAGTGACTGCAGGGGAAGCATCTGCAGAGACACAGAGCAGCAATTCGGCTACAACAATGTCTGATACCGTAGCAGCGGCAAACGGTGCTGACTTAGAGAATTATGTTGTGCCGGCAAAGGATACCAGTAAGGCTTTATCGGATATTAAGATCGGATTATCTTTTGCGTATACAGATACCGATGAATTTACGGTTGCACAGTACAATGGTGCACTGGACGAAGCTGAAGCACAGGGAGTTACACTTCATATCACAGATGCACATTCCGATGAAGCTACACAGGCCAATGACGTCATTGATCTGATTCAACAGGGCATGGATGTCATCGGAATTTATCCTGTAAACGGTGAGATGATTATTTCTTCCGTGGAAGCATGCAATGCTGCCGGTATTCCGGTATTCCTGTTCTCCACACCTCCCGCTACCAAGGAGATAGAATCCCTCATTGATGGCTTCAGCGGCGGCAATGCATATCACCTTGGAGAACAGATGGCGCAGACTTGTGCGGAAGTACTTGGCGGTTCAGGAAAAGTTATTGAACTGGCTGGACTGTATGGCATGACAGACTCGGATCTGCGTTGCGAGGCAACCAGAGATGTATTCAAAAACTATCCGGATATTGAGATCATCGATTCTCAGGAATACGGATGGGCAAAGGAAGAAGCAATCACGGTAGTGGAGAATCTGCTGATCAAGTATCCGGAAGTAGATGCGATTGTATGTGCGAATGACTCCGGAGCATGTGGAGCAATCGCAGCACTGGAGGCTGTCGGACGACTGGATGATGTAAAGGTATTCAGTTGTAACATGACGGATGAGGGATATGAAGCAATCAAGGCAGGAAAGCTTTATAGTTCCGGCATTCAGGATGCATCGGAAGAAGGTCATGAAGCAGTGAAAATGGGGATAGACATTGCCATGGGAAATGAATATAAGTTTTACGGTTATACGAGTACAGAAGTGGTAACCGCTGAGAATGTCAATAATTTTGAAACACCCGGATATTGATGGATGATTGTTTGGTAAAGGATGATGATTATGAGTCAGAGAAATGGAGAAGTACTTCTTAGCTTAAATAACGTTTCAAAGACATTTGTAGGTGTAAAGGCACTAACGGATGTGGACTTCTGTATCCATTCGGGAGAGGTGGTAGCCCTCTGCGGAGAAAACGGAGCAGGTAAATCTACTTTGGTAAAATACATTGCGGGTATTCATGACTGTGATCCCGGCGGAAAGATGATATACCAAGGGAAAGAAGTACATTTTAAGTCTGCGCTGGAAGCTAAAAATGCTGGAATCTGTCTTGTGTTCCAGGAAGTTTCCCTGATGACGGATTTGAGCATTGCTGAAAACATTTTTGTAGGACAGTATCCCACCAACCGCCTGCATATGATTGATTATAAGGCAATGAGGGAGCGGGCAAAAAAATGTCTGGATCTGTTGGATTTCCCGATGGATCCGATGACTCCTGTCTCTAAGCTGTCACTTGCACAGCAGCAATTGGTGGAAATTGCAAAGGCACTGGTTTATGATCCGAAGCTGATTATTCTCGATGAGCCTACATCATCCCTTACCGATAAGGAAAAGCAGGTTTTATTTAAGAATATCAACGCATTAAAGAAGTCCGGGGTGGCAGTTATCTACATTTCGCACAGGATGGATGAAATATTTGAAATCAGCGATCGGATCATGGTACTTCGGGACGGATGTGTAGTAGGAAAACTGAACACAAAGGAAAGCAATGTGGATGATATTGTTAAATTAATGATAGGCCGGACCCTGAACAGTTTTTACTATAAGAGTACTTATAAAGGAAATCCCGCAGTGGCAATGGAAGTATGCCATCTGACGAAAAAGGGGCTGTTTCATGATATTTCCTTTAAACTGCATAAAGGAGAGATCCTGGGACTTTACGGATTGGTAGGTGCCGGCAGATCAGAGATTATTGAAACCATATTTGCAATCCGCAAACAGGATTCTGGAACAGTGAAAATAAATGGAGAGAATGCAATGCTGTATAACTCTACATGGGCATTAAAATATGGAATTGCGTTGGTGCCGGAAAACAGAAAGACGCAGGGATTAATCCTGGATGCCGACTGTAAAGATAATATGAACCTTGCAATTTTGGCAAAACTCAGAAATGGTTTATTTATCGATGATAAGAAGGAAGAAGAAAATTACAATACTTATAAGGAAAAAATGTCCATTAATTCTCCGGGAAGCTGGCAGAAATGTGGCAATTTAAGCGGCGGTAATCAGCAGAAGATCATCCTGGCAAAATGGCTTCTGAATCATCCGGACATTCTGATTTTGGATGAACCAACCAAAGGAGTCGATGTAGCTTCAAAATCTGAAATCCATAAATTAATTGCTGAAATAGCTTCACAGGGAGTTGCCGTAATTGTAATTTCTTCGGAAATGCCGGAAATTATAGGTGTTTCCAACCGGATTCTCACAATCACAGAAGGTGAAATTACCGGCGAACTGGTTGGTGATAAGATCACGGAAGAAAACATTATGAATCATATTGCTATTAGAAAAAGCAAAAAGATCGGATAAACAGGAGGTTGGAATTATGGCAACAGAATTTTTGTATTTATCGGAACCGGAGATGATAGAGGCAGGCGTACTGGATGCGGCCTCCTGCACAGATGTATGTGAAGAAGTATTCCGGCTTCTGCATGACGGAGATTATATTATGGGTGGACCGAATCATAACTCTCATGGATTGGTGATTGTATTCCCGGAACATCCGCAGTTCCCCAACATGCCTGCAGCAGGACCGGAGAGAAGGTTTATAGCAATGCCTACCTATCTGGGCGGCCGGTTTGCTGTATGCGGTGAAAAATGGTATGGGTCAAATGTAGAGAACATAAAAGCTCGGAACCTTCCAAGATCTATTTTGACCGTTACTATCAATGATCCGGAAAGCTGTGCACCATTAGCTTATATGTCAGGAAATCTGATCAGCTCCATGAGAACAGGATGTATTCCCGGTGTGGCAGTAAGATATCTGGCAAATCAGGACGCAGAGGTATTTACAGCCATTGGTGTCGGCCCTGTACAGAAAGCAACTCTGAAAGCAATGGTATCTCAGTTACCGAATCTAAAGAAAGTTGTGGCAGAAGCAGCACATCTCGAGAGTGCGCAGAAGTTTGTAGAGTGGGCAAAGGAAGAATGCAATCTGGAAGGAATCGCTGTGGAAAACATGGAAGATGCATTGGCATCAGGCGATATTGTCAGCATTGCAGCATCTCCAAAGAAGCCTCTTTATCTGGAAGATAAGTGGATAAAGAAAGGAGCTACGGTACTTCTGACTTCACCCATTACGGCAGATGAAGATTTCTGGTGTAAAAATAAAATGGTATTCGATAATTCTAAAATGCATGAAGCCTATTACGAAGAAGGAATTTCTCTGGGAAGTGTGAAAAAGGCCTGCAACGGCTGGGGACTGATGTATTCACTGATGGAGAACGGGAAATTGTCATCGCTGTCGGAAGCTGTCAGTCTCGGAGATGTTGTGGTGGATCATTCTTTGGGTAGAAAAAATAAGGAAGACAAATATATGTTTGTGACCAGTGGACAGGTAGTGTTTGATATCGGTTGGGGATATCAGATCTATCAGAATGCATTGAAGAAGGGGATCGGACAAAAACTGAAGTTGTGGGATGAACCTTACTGGAAGTAAAAAGGAAGTGATTCATTTGGAAAAGCAAATTATGAATCAGGCCGAATATGCCTGTAATTTGAAGATAGAAGATCTGAGCAGAGAAATCATTCACCAGGCAGAAAGGATCATATTGGATTCTATCGGATGTATTTATCTCGGAAGCAAGAAACATATTGAAACAGAGCAATGTGTGGAAAATGACAGCTTTGTCTGGACAAATTACATGATAGACACGGAACTGTATGAAGGAAACAGATTTGCTATAGGACACCCCGCCTGTCACATTCTGCCCCTTATGCTGGCGGTGAGCAGAGAAAAAGAAATCACCTGGGGAAAATTCCTGTCAACGTTTGTTGCCGCTTATGAAATTGCAGCCAGATGGGGAAGCTCCATTGCGATGCCGAATTATATACTGGGGCATGGTACAGTGATGACGGCGGCGACAGCAGCTGCCTATGCACTGTTGGACGGTGCAGATGAAGAAATCGTGTATCGAACGATATTACTGGCGAACTCCCTTCCGAATGTATCCGTATGGCAGTCGGTATACGATGGCAGTAATCTTCACAATGCCTATGCTGGAATTGGAAGTATGATTGCAGTCAAAGCATATGAAATGGCCCAAAACGGATTCTACAGTACCGAAGAAATTATCGAGCAGGTATACGGAAAGGTGTATCAGGCAAATCTTAAGACGGAAAAGCTGGATGAGAAGCTGGGGACGGAATATCGCATCTGCAAAAATTACTTTAAAATTCATACAGGTTGTCGATTTATTCATATGTTTGCAGATCTGGTAAAGGAGGAAATGCGTGCAGGACTTCTGGCACAGGAAATTGATCACATTGACTTATTTACCTATAAGAAAGCTTCTCAGGTGGCTGACCAAAAGGCATCAAATGCTATGGCAATCAAATTTTCCACACCGGTATCTATTGCCATATTGTTGCTGACGGGAGAATTGTCTCCGGATCATGTGGATGCATATCAAAAGAGTGAAGAAGTCCGGGATCTGGCACAAAGGATCAGTCTGATGGAGTCGGATGCTTATAATGCTCTGCTTCCTGATATCCGCGGTGGCAGAATGATCATTTATAAAAAGGATCAGACGGTAATAGACCGGGAGGTTTTTCACGCAGATGGAGATTTTGATTGTCCGGTACCTTATACCGACGAGCGGTTGATCAGTAAATTTCGGAAAAATGTCACTGATTCCCAAGTCCCGGTAGATCCCGGAAAGTTGGTAAAGATGATATTAACGACAGATTCTTTGGCGAAGGAGATGCCGGTGTCAAAGGTGTTGTCTGAATTTTATGCAACAATTCCGTAAAGAGCATAAAGTTCCATTCCAAGATTAGAGTAGTCATTTTAGAAAAGATATGATAAAATAGCAGTTGCAGGCGCATTTTGCGCAGGCAGCTGTTATTTTAATTCATTATAAGTGAAGATGCCATGGGCATCAGTGAGGTAGATAGATATGACAAAAGTAATCGGTGTGAGATTTCGTACAGCGGGCAAGGTATATTTCTTCGATCCGCTGCAGTTTGAAATAAAGAGAGGCGACCACGTGATCGTGGAGACCGCCAGAGGTATAGAGTTCGGTACGGTCGTAGCAGGAGTACATGAGGTAGAGGATGACAAGGTGATCCAGCCGCTGAAGCCTGTGATGCGGATCGCCGGAGAGAGAGATATTGAGCAGGAGGCTGCCAACAAAGAAAAAGAGAAGGAAGCCTTCAAGATCTGCAAAGAGAAGATATTAAAGCATGGTCTGGAAATGAAGCTGATCGATGCGGAGTATACGTTTGATAACAATAAGGTATTATTCTATTTTACAGCAGACGGACGTATCGACTTCCGTGAACTGGTCAAGGATCTGGCAAGTGTGTTCAAGACCCGTATCGAGCTGCGCCAGATCGGCGTCCGCGATGAGACCAAGATCCGCGGCGGTATCGGTATCTGTGGACGACCTCTGTGCTGTCACAGCTATCTGTCGGATTTCGTGCCGGTATCCATCAAGATGGCGAAGGAGCAGAATCTGTCCCTGAATCCCACCAAGATCTCCGGTGTCTGCGGCAGACTGATGTGCTGCCTGAAAAATGAGGAAGACACTTACGAAGAACTGAACCGCAAGCTTCCCGGTGTGGGTGACTATGTCCAGACGGCAGATGGACTCCACGGCGAGGTACAGAACGTCAACGTACTGCGTCAGTTGGTCAAGGTACTGGTAGAAGTCGGTGACGAGAAGGAACTGAAGGAGTACGAGGCAGACACGTTACAGTTCAAGAGACGCCGCGGCAAAAAGGGCGGTCAGGAACTGTCTAAGGAAGAGCAGAAGGAACTTGAGAAGTTAGAGGAGATCGAGGAGAAGGAAGAAGCGGAAGAACGTGCAGAAAAGCGTGCGGAGCAGCGCCCGGAGCGTCAGGACCGCAGAGAACAGAGAGCCGACAGCGAGAATCGCGGGGATAACCGCAGACGCGACGGACGCAGAGACGACAACCGCAGAAATAATAACCGTGGTGAGAATCAGAATCGTAATGATAACCGTGGAGAAAATCGGAACAACGAGAATCGTGGTGACAACCGCAGAGACAATAACCGTGACAACCGCAGGGATAATAACCGTGGCGACAGACGCCGTGAGAATCGTCCGCAGAACCATCCGGAGCAGGTAAGAGAGAACAGCGATGCTCAGGGTGCAGAGCAGTCCGGCAGCCAGGGACAGGCACCAAGAGACAATTCCTTCCGCAGAAGACCGAGACACGGCGGCAGAAGAGACGGCAACAACGGTAATAACGGTAACGGAAGAAAACCGGAGAACACGAATGAAGGTTGAACTGAAGGATAAAGAACGACTTGATGACCTTCAGCGGAACGGTTATCAGATCATACAGAATCCGGAGAAATTTTGCTTCGGCATGGATGCGGTGCTTTTGACAGGATTTGCCCATGCCAGAGAGAAAGATATTTTACTGGATCTGGGGACAGGCACCGGGATCATTCCGCTCCTGATGGAAGCAAAATACCACTGCTCCCATCTCACCGGCCTGGAGATCCAGGAGGAGAGCGCAGATATGGCGAGACGCAGTGTGGCGCTGAACGATCTGCAGGACCGCATTGACATTGTGACAGGAGACATCAAGGAAGCAGACCGGATTTTTCAGGCTGCTTCCTTTGACTGTATTACCTGCAATCCTCCGTACATGATCGGACAGCACGGATTGACGAACCCGGAGGAACCGAAAGCGATCGCCAGACACGAAGTGCTCTGCACGTTGGAGGATGTGGTCAGCAGGACAGCAAAACTGTTAAAGCCCGGCGGACATTTTTACATGGTGCATCGCCCTTTTCGGCTGGCGGAGATCATGACCATGCTGGTAAAATACAAGCTGGAGCCGAAGCGGATGCAGCTGGTGTATCCCTACATCGACAAAGAGCCCAATATGGTGCTCATTGAGGCGGTACGAGGCGGCAGATCCCGCATGACCGTGGAGAAGCCGCTGATCGTGTATCAGTCACCGGGAGTATATATGCCGGAAATATATGATATATATGGATATTAAAAAGGGAAAGTGATTTGGAGAGGAGGCAGGAGCTCATGCCCGGAACTTTATATTTGTGTGCAACGCCCATTGGCAATCTGGGGGATATGACACCGCGGGTGGTGGAGACCCTGCAGACGGTGGATGTGATCGCGGCGGAGGATACCCGTAACAGTATCAAGCTGCTGAATCATTTCGACATCCACACACCTATGACCAGTTACCACGAGTACAATAAAGTAGAAAAAGCGCACCAGCTGGTAGGACAGCTGTTAAACGGACAGAACATTGCGTTGATCACTGATGCCGGAACTCCGGCAATCTCCGATCCCGGCGAAGTGCTGGTGAGGATGTGTCAGGAGCAGAATGTTCCCGTGACTTCTCTGCCTGGCCCGGCGGCCTGTATTACGGCGCTGACTCTGTCAGGGCTCAGTACCCGGAGATTCTGTTTCGAGGGATTTCTGCCTGCGGATAAAAAGGAAAAAAAAGTGATTCTGGAGGAACTGAAGACGGAGAGCCGTACCATGATCCTTTATGAGGCGCCGCATCATCTGATCCGGACGCTGGAGGAACTGTATGCGGCACTGGGGGAGCGGCGGATCACGTTGTGCAGAGAGCTGACCAAGAAGTTCGAGACCGTATTCCCCACCACTTTGGAAAAGGCGCTGGACTACTACAAGACAGAGGAGCCCCGCGGAGAATATGTCCTGGTAGTGGAAGGGAAAAGCCCGGAAGAGAAACGACAGGAAGAGATCGCATCCTGGGAATCCATGAGCATTGAAGAGCATATGGCTTATTACGAAGAGCAGGGTATGGATAATAAATCTGCCATGAAGCAGGTGGCAAAAGACAGAGGTGTCGGAAAACGGGAGATCTATCAGTACCTGCACGGTAACTCATGAAACAGTGAAAATACCATAATGAAACCGAACCAAAACAGACAAAAGCATATGAGGATAATGTAGGATACATCCATGAAAGCATATGCGGAGAGAGGCAAAATGACTAATTGTGACGCATGTGTCAATTATGAATATGACGAAGATTATGAATGCTATTGCTGCATGGTGAATCTGGATGAGGATGAAATGTACCGCTTTTTATCCGGAACCCAGCAGGAGTGTCCCTACTTCCGACTAGATGACGAATATGCAGTGGTAAGACACCAGATGTAAGGGAAAAATTCACGAAAGCAAGGTAAAAAAGTCTACTCAAATGGTAGAGAATGCTGATTGTGAAAGTAAAAATCGAGTAGTATAATACGAAGTTGCGTGCTGAAAAATAGTGCGCAGCTTCTTTTGTTTGTGTGCAATCCGTAGGCATCAAAGTCGGAGGCTTTTGACCCCGACATCAAACAAATGAAATACTAAAGTTAACAGGTAGGGTGACAATATCATGAAATATGTGAAACAATTTTCGATTATCCTGGGAATCTCCTTTCTGGCAGAGCTTCTGGAGATCCTGATTCCGCTTCCCATCGCAGCCAGCGTTTATGGTCTGGTGATCATGCTGGTGGGACTGATCACGAAGCTGATCCCGCTGGAAAAGGTGGAGACTGCGGCGGATTTCCTCGTGGATGCCATGTCCATTATGTTTGTACCCGCAACGGTAGGTATTATGGCAAGTGTAGATGCACTGAAAGAGATGTTGCTTCCTATTTGTGTGATCACACTGGTATCCACGGTACTGATCATGATTGTGACAGGCCGGGTATCCCAGCATATTATCCGGGGGCAGAAAAATAAAGGTGCCGCAGCCATGCAGACGGTCGGAACCGAAGCTGCCGCAGATGATAAGGAGGACAGATAAATGAATGAAATATTGAGCCAGTCTATCTTTTTCGGCATTGCCATTACACTGGTCACCTACGAGATCGGTCTGTGGATCAAACAGAAGACCGGAAAAGCCATTGCCAATCCCTTACTGATCTCCGTAATCCTGATCGTGGCAGTATTGTTATTGTTCCATATAGATTATGAGACCTATGCAAACGGTGCGCAATATATCAGTATTTTCCTGACTCCGGCAACGGTCAGCCTGGCAGTGCCTCTGTATCGTCAGCTGGAGCTGTTAAAGACTTATCCCAAGGCCATTTTCGGCGGAATCATCGCCGGCGTGCTGACTGCCATGGTGAGCGTTTTTGCTTTAAGCCTGATGTTCGGTCTGAACCATGAACAGTATGTCACACTTTTACCGAAGTCCATTACCACAGCCATCGGCATGGGTATTTCCGAGAAAATGGGCGGTATCGTGACCATCACCGTAGTTGTCATCATTGTCACCGGAATCTTAGGTAATATTCTGGCAGATACGATCTGCCGCCTGTGTAAGATCGAGGATCCTATTGCCAAAGGTCTTGCCATCGGTACCAGTGCTCATGCGCTGGGAACTGCAAAAGCCATGGAACTGGGTGAAATTGAAGGCGCCATGAGCAGCCTGTCCATCGTGGTCTGCGGTATTCTGACTGTGATTTCCGTATCTATTTTTGCAAACTTCATCTAGTATAGAAAAAAATATCCTGCGCATACTAACCTCGCAAAGAACAGAAGGAATCAAAAGGAGGTTAACAGCATGAGTGATATTTCAGAATTAGATCTGCAGAATCTGCGCCATCTGATCGGCGGTTTTGACACGACCCACTGCAAAATGCAGGAGTACGCCAAGGAAGCGGAGGACCCGAAGGTAAAACAGTTTTTTGAAAAGGGTGCTCGCAGCGCGATGGAGAACAAACAGCAGCTTATGAAGTTTTTGCAGTAAGGAGGCAGCAGAATGCAGGAAAAGACAATGGTAGCAGATACTCTGGCCGGAATCAACGGAGAACTGACCCGCTATGCGGGAATGATCGCTCAGTCAGAGAACAAGGAATTGAAACAGACACTGAAGCAGTTCCGTACCGCCTGTGAGCAGTCCCAGGAGGAGCTGTATCAGATCGCCAGAGAGAAATCTTATTATGTGCCGGCAGAGAAAGCCACTGCGGAAGAAGTGGCACATGTGAGAAGCCTGTTCACACAGGGAACTCTGTAACAGAATCTGAGAGAATGAACCAGATAAGCCTTTCGGAAAATATATTACCGGAAGGCTTATCTTTGTATGCCGGGAAGAAAACTCGAATGGAAATGCAGGTATGGTAGGACGTGATCGAAGGCGCGATTCGAATTTTCATAGGACATCCCGACATCCGCATATAGTGAAACGAAGGAACAGCAGGCGGTTTGGAGAAAATGCTTAACTATATCTGGGCAGGAATGATCCTGTTAGGTGTGATCTACGGTGTGTGTACCGGGCAGATGAGTGCACTGACAGGAGGAGCACTGGATAGTGCAAGAGAAGCTGTGAGCCTCTGCATCACCATGGCAGGGGTCATGGCACTGTGGATGGGACTCATGGAGATCGCACAGGAATCCGGCATGATCACGAAGATGACAAAAGGCATCCGGCCTTTTCTGAAATTCATGTTCCCCAGGCTCCCGGAGGATCATCCTGCGGGGGAATACATAGCCACGAATCTCATCGCCAATGTGCTGGGGCTGGGCTGGGCGTGTACACCGGCTGGATTAAAGGCCATGGAGCAGCTGGCGGAGCTGGAGAGCGGACGGCGCGGAACAAATGTGTCAGTTGCCAGTAACGAAATGTGTACCTTCCTGATCCTGAATGTTTCGTCCTTACAGCTGATCCCGGTCAATATGATCGCCTACCGCAGTCAGTACGGCAGTGCCAACCCAGCGGTGATCATTGCTCCGGCGCTGGTGGCTACACTTTTCAGTACTATCATTTCCGTGATTTATTGTAAATGGAAGGATAGGTGAGGATCATGATAAACGTATTGACACATATGTCAGATATTATGATCCCCATGGTGATCTTTTGGATCGTGGGTTACGGAATGGTGTCAGGGGTGAAAGTATACGAGACATTTTTGAAGGGGGCAAAGGAGGGCTTACGCATTGTCGTGGAAATCCTTCCGACACTGGTAGGACTGATGATGGCAGTAGGGATTCTTCGGACCTCCGGATTTTTTGAACTGTTGGGGAAACTGATCGGACCGGCGACGCAGGCAGTGGGACTTCCGACGCAGCTGATCCCGTTACTTATCGTAAAAATGTTCTCTTCCTCTGCGGCTACCGGGCTGGTGCTGGATATTTTCAAGACCTGCGGGCCGGATTCTTATGCCGGGATGCTGACCTCGATCCTTATGAGCTGTACCGAGACGATTTTTTATACCATGAGTGTGTATTTTCTGGCGGCAAAAGTAACGAAAACCCGCTACACGCTGCCGGGAGCATTACTGGCAACGTTAGCGGGAACAGTGGCAAGCATTTTTCTTGCGGGGAAAATGTGATGATGCCAGGGGCATCATGTAACTAAATCAATTGCAGACTTCGCAAAATGAACAAAAATACCGTCAGAGTGATGGAACTTAAAAACGTGGTGGCAACGACCACACTGGAAGTCAAAGTTCCTTCGTGGTTCATGTTTTTCGCCATAATATAACAGCTTACGGTGGTGGGGGAGCCCAGCATAATGAGGATCGCCACCAGTTTTTCTCCGGTGAAGCCGAAATACACGGCAAGCGGCAGAAACAGAGCGGGCCATATTACCAGCTTTAACACGGTTGCCACTCCGGTGGGGGCTAAAAGCTTTAAGGCTTTTTTACCCTCGAATCCGGCACCGAGGCCGATCAGGGCCAGAGGGGTAGCCAGTACGGCAATATTGCTGATGGTCTTGGAAATGATCACGGGATAATGGATCCGGCAGGCGCTGGACAGCATGCCCAGGGCGATACTGATAATGATCGGATTCGTGATGATCCCTTTTAGGGATTTCATCAGAGATTTCTTGTCAAAACCTTTTGCATCCGGTCCGGTAAAGGACAGGATCAGCACGGCAGCGATATTGTACAGGGGAACCGTACCCACGATCATCAGGGGAGCCATGCCGGAGTTCCCGTAGATGTTCTGGATAAAGGCGATACCCAGGACAGCGGCACTGCTTCGATAGCTTGCCTGGACAAGCTCTCCCAGGCGGGATTTGTTCTTATAAAAAATGCCTGCCACGACCCAGGTGATGACGATGCAGAACAGGGTCACGAAGAAGCAGAACAGCACGTAACCGGTATCCCATACACTGTAAAAATCTGCAGTGGACATGTCCTTGAACAAAAGTACGGGCAGGGTGATTTTATAATTGAATGAATTCAGGGTTTTGACAAAAGAGTCGTTGGTAACATGCAGCTGCTGTAAAACATAACCGATCACCATGACCAGGAATACGGGGATCGTTGCGTTGAGACTGAATAATAGTTGTTCCATGGGAATTTATATGCCTTTCTGTTATCGGAAGCGGAATAGGAATATAGGAAGCGAAAAGCCCCTCTCCTTTTGCAAGTATAGAAAAGGAGGGGGGCTTTGTCAAGTTACGGTCTTGTGATGTTCTATTTTACAGCACTGATCTTATAAATGAATTTCACGCTGCTGTCCATTCCGTCATTGGAGCCGGTGAAGGAATTGTAATTCTCGGATACCGAAGCAGTGGCTTTCATGCGGTCGATCACTTCCTGGAGCTCGTCGGTATCTAACTCGGTCAGCTTGCTGATACCTTCGTTATTGAACTGCACGATACCATCCTTTAACTCCTTAGCACCGTCTCTCAGCTGGCGAATACCATCTATCAGAGCATCGCTGCCATCGGAGAGGGTGTTCACACCGTTTGCCAGGGTTCCGGCACCGGAAGCCAGATTCTTACTTCCGTCTAACAGAGTGGTAGCACCGGTAAAGAGGTTATCACTTCCGGAGACCAGCTTGTTGGCACCGTCAGTGACCTGTGTGGTTCCGGCGGCAAGCTTGGCAGCTCCTTCGTTAGCGGAAGCTACACCGGCGGTGTATGCAAGTAAGCCCTGATAGAAAGTGTTATAGTTGTCAAGAGAAGCTTTTGCAGCGGTTAAGGCAGGAACAGCAGAAGCAAAAGTGCTCATATATTCTTGTGTGGCTGCATCGATTTTAGCTACGGTTTCTGCATAAGGATTTGCTGCCTGCACGACAGGAGTACTTTCGGTAACGGGAGCGGTCTCTGTCAGAGGTTCTGTTACGTCGTTTGTTGTAGTGGAAGCATCTCCGTCGGATACAGAAGCAGTGTTCACTGTGGTGTCAGTCGTATCTTCAGCAGAAACAGCAGCTTCTGCAGGCTGAGAAGCAGTGGAAGAGGTACCGGCGGAGAAATTCTTCATGGACTGATATTGTTCTTCTGTGAGGTTATTTGCTGCAAGGATAAGGGCACGGGTAGCGGTTTCATTAGTGGACAGGTAAGTCAGTTTCTGAATTGCCGCGGTCAATTCTTCAGCGTAATTTTCTTTGGTCAGAGAATTCATCAGTCCCTGGTTTATCAGTAATGTTACACCGTCGCTGCTATTGACAGTGGTGATCAGTGTATCAAATACCTGTGCTGCGCCGGCATTCAGTGTAGAGCTGTTGGAATTCAGGGTGGTCAGACCGGTACTGAGGTCGGCTGCACCAGCCTGTAAGGATTTGGCACCGCTCTGCAGAGATTCGGATCCGCTCTTAAGAGCACCGATGCCGTCTCTCAAGGTGACAGTACCGTCAGCTAATTTGTAAGCACCATCCCGCAGATCTGCGGAACCGTCAGACAGCTCTTTCACACCATCTTTCAGATCACCGGATTTATCATAGAGCTCAGAGACACCATCATAGAGCTCGGAGGAACCATCCATCAGTTGCATGGTAGCATCATCGAGATCGTTCATGGCATCCTTCAGATCATCGAGATCATCCATATTGTTTAAGTCCAGTCTGGAGAAAACAGAGTTGGTAGCGACGCAATAACTTTCATTTATAGTAAAAGATTCAACATCTGCTTCGATCTCCAGGTAATCATCAAAGTCATCTTCCATATCCAGGCTGGTGCCAAGACCGGGGAAGACAATACCGGTGACAACACTGTGGCTGCCGTCGTTGATGACTTTTCCGGAGGATACCTGAATATTGCTGAACACATCATTATCCAGGATCATGCCTGCCATTACGGCAAAAGGAACGTAGATGTTTTCTTCTTCACCGGCAATCTCGCGGGTCTCATACACTTCATTGGTGTAGTCATAGCGGATCGTTACGTGACCACTTTTGCCTGCGAGGTCGGCAGGAGCGATCTCATTGCCGTCCAGCAGATAAGTAATTTTTACAGAGATGGGAGCCTCTTTGTCAGGAGTGCTCTGGGTGTAAGAATCCTTTTCTCCCTGATTCTTCAGCCAGTCACTGACATATATTTTTTTCTGGGTTCCGTCCGCATCAAGGATCACATATACCGTCTCATCTATGGAAGCAGCGGTGGTATCCTCCGATTTCCAGATGTCACTTACGGCATCCTGAATCTGCTCTTTGATCTCGGTCTCTTTTTTTTCAGAAGTTTTGGCGTATACGGAGACTCCTGTGACACTTAAAGCAACTACGCCGGCGAGGCACAGAGCACCGGCCCTCCAGGCTTGATTTTTCATATTTATCATAATCTTATACCGTCCTTTCTTTCCAGGTTTTAGAAGTGTCTGTATCTTTTGCTTTGTTCCGGAAGCCGATGCTGGTAGCACAGATCACCTTGTCAAACAGCATAAACATGGCAGGCAGGAACAGGATAACAGCGAACATACTTACAATAGCGCCTCTGGCCATCAGGTCACAGAGCGAACTGATGATGTCCACATCGGAATACAGGGCAACACCGAAGGTGGCGGAGAACAGTCCCATGGCGCTGACAATAATTGAAGGAATGGATACCTTCAGGGCATTAGTAACAGCTTCCCGCTTTTCTTTTCCTTCGTATCGTTCCTGTTTGTATCTGGTGGTCATCAGGATAGCGTAGTCAACGGTGGCACCCAGCTGAATCGTACTGATACAGATGGGGGCAATGAAGGGAAGTGACGTTCCTGTCAGATGCGCCAGACCTAAGTTGATGAAAATGGACAGCTCGATAACTGCTACCAGGATCAGCGGCAGGGTGATACTTTTCTCTACCAGAGCAATGATCACGAAGATCGCTACAATAGATACAGCATTTACGACTTTGAAGTCCTCGTCGGTAGTTTCAATCAGATCCTTGGTACAGGGAGCTTCACCGATGAGCATGCCCTTGGAATCATATTTTTTCAAAATAGTATTCAATTCATTGATCTGTGCGTTGACCTCGTCGGTAGCGGTCTTGTATTCAGAGTTGACTAAGAGAAGCTCCCAGTCATCACTCTTTAAGACTTCTTTTACGGATTCTGGAAGCATTTCCTCCGGTACCAGAGGTCCTACGACAGATTCCAGTCCCAGGGCGTATTTGACACCTTCTACGTTTTCCATCTCATGGATCATGGCACGTACGTCAGTGTCAGATACATCAGTGCTTACCAGTACCATGTGAGTGGCGCCGACACCGAAATCTTCCTGCAGCTTACTGTTGGCTACCACATATGCCATGTCCTCGGGAAGAGTCTCACCGAGATCATAATATACTTCGTCATTGGTTGCTTTATAAGAGAAATAAGAAGGAAGCACCAGCACCAGGAACAGGATCAGGAATACCGGGAAGACCTTCGTGATACCGGAAGCAACTTTTCCCATATCCGGAAGCAGGGATTTGTGGCTGGTTTTTTGTAATACTTTATCTAACAACAGGATCATGGAAGGCAGAGTAGTGACACAGCCGATGACACCCAAGATGACACCCTTGGCCATAACGATACCAAGATCCAGTCCTAAGGTATAGCTCATAAAGCACAGTGCGATAAAGCCTGCCACAGTAGTAATGGAACTTCCGATCACGGAGGTCAGGGTATTATTGATGGCGACTGCCGTGGCTTCTTTATTATCTTCGTATGTGGTCTTCTGCTCTTCGTAGCTGTGCCAGAGGAAGATGGAGTAGTCCATGGTGACTGCCAGCTGTAATACTGCGGACAGAGCCTTGGTCAGATAGGAGATCTCTCCGAGGAAGTAGTTCGTTCCCATATTTAAGAGGATCGCCATGCCGATGCTCAACAGGAAGACGAACGGTGTGATCCAGTTATCCATGAAGATCATCATGGCAGCACATGCCAGTGCTACGGCAATACCTACATAGATCGGTTCCTCTTTTTCGCACAGATCCTTCAGGTCAGTGACCATAGCAGACATACCGGATACAAAACATTGCTTTCCGGCGATGTTACGGATCTCGGAGATGGCTTCCATGGTATCATCGGAGGAGGTGGAAGTATCGAAAAAGATTGCTAACATGGTGCTGTCGCCGGAATTAAAAGCATCATACAGTTTGGAAGGAAGCATTTCCATGGGAACAGACACATCTGCGAAGTCGTCAAACCACAGAACGGTATCCACATGGTCTACATGGGAGATGTCCTCTCTCAGGGAAGATACATCCTCCGGATCCATGCCTTCGATAATTACGAAGGAAAACGCACCTTTTCCAAATTCATCCATCAGAATATCCTGACCCACGACCGTGTCGATATCACCGGGCAGATAAGTCAGCATATCGTAATTGATCCTCGTCTTGATCATTCCGATCGTTGAGGGGACCAGTAAAGCGATTGCCAGTATTAATATAGGAATACGGCATTTAACAACCCATTTTCCAAATTTCATAAACAGGGCTCCTTTCGTTGTCGTCTTATTCACTTGGTATTTTATGCAGGGATCCCTGCCTTGAAAACAGACAAAAAAGAGCAATGCACAAAAATTGCGCATCGCTTATAAATAATCCAAAATATGTGCAAACCGTGGGGAATGCCCAAATTACCTGGCGACACGGGTCAGCGTTATCTCGATATTTCCCCGGAAGATCTCACCCATGTGCCGTATCAGGACTTCCGGATCTTTCTTCATTCCGGTATTCAGCCAGTCTAAGATCATACCCACCAGGGCAAATTTGTAGAAGTCCACCACCATTTTCTGATCAGAGGGAAATATCTTTTTGTGTACGGCATGCTCCACCTGCTCTGTGACCCTGGCAACATACAGCCGCATGACCTCTCCGGCGATACTGTAGAGATACCGTTCCACCTGTTCTCTACTGACAGAATTATAAATATGATAGACGAGGCGCTTGTTCTCCAGGGCAAAATGGGCTCCCAAGATAAAGCCCTCTTCCCAGGAGTCCATATCCATGTGCTCTGACAGAACCCGCTCCACATCTTCATTTAGAATATGCTCTAACAGATCAGTGATATCCTGGAAATGATAGTAAAAAGTGTTGCGGCTGATCCCGCAGTCTTCGACAATGTCTTTTATGGTAATCTTATCTAACGGCCGCTCGTTCAGCAGCCGGATAAAGGATTCTTCGATAGCCTTCCTCGTAAACTGTGTCATGGGTTCCTCCAACCTGATGATCCGTACACTTCATCTTAGCATAAAACCTTTAATTTGTCATTAATAGCAGGTCTTCCAGAGAGGAAAAATCAGAAGTTCCCGATTTTAAATAAAAAGTGTGGAACTTTCTGTCGGAATAGGTGTCGTTCCAGTGATTTTCTGCAGTTTCCCGCAATTTCAAAATCTCCAGATAGCCCACATAATACTTCGGATAATTACAGGGCTCCTCCGCAATATAAGTATAGATCGCCTTGCAGACTTCCGGGGAATCAATGCCAAACTTTCCAAGGAATGTGGCAGTCTGATCGTATCCGGCACCTTCCCCGTGGATCAGAAGGTCCAACAGAGTATACATGCACAGCTGAAGGCTCCGGGTATGTTTTTCCAGGAGGGCGGCCTGTGCGGCATCCGGCTGTCCGCGCTGTTTGAGCAGATCTGCCGCATAATCATAGGAAATAAATTCCACATACAACGCCCAGCCCTCCAGATATCCGCCGTACCAGACAAGCTTTCTCACAGGATCTGTGTCTTTATCTAAAAAGGCACGGTTACTGTACACGGTCTGATAGAGGTGACCGGGAAAACCTTCGTGTGCCAGGGTCGTATAGAGCTCCAGTCCCATGGGAGAATTGCGGCGGTTTATATAGATGACATTATTGTCAGAATCACCCAGAGGAGTCGTCAGGTAAAAAGCCGGTGCACTGTAAGGTTCCAGACTGGGAACGACATTCTTGACAGTAAAAGCGGGAGCGGGATTACTGACAGGAAAGTCATTTATCATGCGTGATCGTAGATCGGAAAGCATTTCTTCCGGTTCCGTGATGGGAAAATCTTCCATGCTCCCTTCGGAAAGCATGGAAAGCAGAGAAGGGAACTGTTGTGTCAGGCTGCGGATGGCCGCCTGTTCCTCCTGAAATTGCGCCAGAAGCATTTGCACCAGTTCTTTTTCCGAACGGGAGGAGCCGGTCTCGGCGAAAAGCAGGTGGTGATAGTAAGTCTTCCCGTCCGGCAGCAGGGCGAGACCTTTCGGCAGGGCGCCGGATGTATCTATGATCCCACCGGGAGAAGCCTGAGAGATAGAAGATGCCTGACCGGCAGAGCCGGAAGTCTCCAGAGAGTACAGTCCTTCGGATAGTGTGGCGTAGGCAGGCTGTACTACCGTGGCGAGCAGCCGGTCATTTTCCTTAAGAAAGGAAGAGACAGCTTCAGCAGATAATATGCCCTGTGCCTGCAATTCCACCAGCCGGTCTTCAAAGGTGGTCTGCAAAAAGTGGGTTCCCTGTGCCAGCTCCTGTTGGGTGACGATGGTGTCACATTGCTTTCGGACTTTTTCCAGGGAAACATCCGGCATGAGGAAGCCAGCGGCAGCTTTTTCCTGCTCATAGAGGAGCAGGGAGGCAAAATAATCGTCCACCTGGTCTAAGAGTGCCAGGTAGTCTGTCACATCCCGCCTGGAACGGAAGGTGTATTCTGCCAGCAGGATGGGGAGCTGTGACTGCATTCCCGAAGATGGGGACAGTGGTTCGTTGTAATAGGGGAACTGCGCCAACGCCAGATCATTTTCCAGAGACCGCTGTAGGAGTGTATAGGTGAAAGCATTCTCCGGTGAGAGCTTATCGTAAGCAATACAACTTAGTTGCCTAAGGAGCGCAGAACAACGTTCCCCACTCGCGTCCGACTGCCCGGAGGTATAGAGGGGAAGGACAGGCTCGTAATCTGTGATCCCAAAGGCGGCAGGATCCGCAATGGTATAGTGCATGTTCAGGGTGCTGGCAGTCATTTCCTCCCGGAAAACCCGGGAGGTGAATTGTTCAAAGCGCCTGTCTGCGGAAGTACAACGGGACAAAAGAGCCATAACACCGGTGAGAGTGCAGAGGAGGCAGATACACAGAAGCAGTTGGTGGAAGGAAAGGGAAGGACGTTTTCGCACGATAGTTACCTGATGACAGAGAGTGTTGATAAAAGTATATGTGAACAGCACCGGGGATAGACTTAAAGCGACTTACCTCAGGGTCACAGCCACGTCTTTGACTTCATATGTGGAGTGAATCGAAATACAAGCATAGTTGTATACCATACAACTATATATAAATGTATCTAAAATAGTCAAAAGATGTATTGACTTTGAACAGTAGCCTTATTATACTTAAAATAATCATGGAGACAAAATATCAAAACCTAATTAATTACATACAGGAGCAGATTACAGACGGACAACTGGGTCCCGGAGAGAAGGTTCCTTCAGAGAATCAGCTTGCGGAGCGATTCCACATCAGCAGACAGACAGTGAGGAAGGCGATCGGAACGCTGGAGGAGGAAGGACTGGTACAGAGGATTCGTGGCAGCGGCACTTATGTTAGCTTTGACCGCAGGAAAAATCTCGAGAAGCGGAACAGTATTGCGGTAGTAACTACTTATGTGGACAGCTATATTTTCCCGAGGATCCTGCAGGGCATGCAGAATACATTATATGAAAGTGGCTTTTCCGTACAGATTTATATTACGAATAACACGCTGGATCGGGAGAAAGGCATTCTGAAAGATCTGCTCAAACGGGATGATGTAGCAGGAATGATCGTGGAGGGAACAAAAAGTGGATTGCCGAATCCGAATCTGGAGCTGTACAGGCATCTGATGATGAGAAAGATACCGCTTTTATTTTTCAACACCTATTATCCGGAGCTGGAGGTACCACATGTATCATTGAATGATGCGGACACAGCGTATAAGGCTGTGAGATATCTGATTGAGAAAGGACATCAGAAGATAGGGGCAGTCCTGAAATTGGACGACGGACAGGGCAGACAGCGTTATCTGGGATATCTGCGTGCCATGGAGGAAGCAGGGCTTACGGTGACGGATTCCCGACTGGTGTGGATCGACACGGACGAATCGAAGCAATTGGCGTATTGCCGGGATCGGCTTCTGAACCGGGTGGAGGAATGCACTGCTCTCCTGGCGTACAATGACCAGATCGCATTCCAGCTGATCCGGATGCTGGAAGATCGCAATATCCGGGTGCCGGAGGATGTGTCGGTGATCAGTATCGATGATTCGGATCTGGCGCGACACAGTGAGGTTCCCATTACTTCACTTCCTCATCCGAAGGAAAATCTGGGGAAAAAGGCAGCAGAGACACTTTTGCAGATGATAGCGGGGAAGAAAAAGGATCTGACGTATGAATTTGATACCCGGGTGGTAGAACGGGAGTCTGTAGCAGAACACAAATCGTTACGAAAGTAAATAAAGCAGAAACGATATAAAAGCAAAAGGAGAGAATGCAATGAGCGAAGCAGCAAAAGAAGCGATCAAAGCGGGAAAGACGGTTCTGGGGATTGAATTCGGTTCCACCAGGATCAAAGCGGTACTGGTAGATGTTAGCCACACCCCCATTGCCATGGGAACTTACGACTGGGAGAACCGTCTGGAGAACAATATTTGGACCTATAGCCTGGAGGACATCTGGAAGGGACTGCAGGGGTGTTACAAAAGTCTGACAGACGATGTGGAAGCAAAATACGGTGAGAAGCTGACTACTCTGGGGGCACTGGGATTCAGCGGAATGATGCACGGCTATATGCCTTTTAATGCAGAAGGTGAACTCCTGGTACCTTTCCGTACCTGGAGAAATACGATGACGGAAGAAGCCTGCAGGAAGCTGATTCCGGTATTTAACTTCAATATTCCCCAGAGATGGAGCATCGCACATCTGTATCAGGCAATCTTAAGCGGAGAAGAGCATGTAAAGGATATCGCATTTTTCACCACCCTGGCAGGCTACATTCATTGGAAGCTGTCCGGTGAAAAAGTGCTGGGCATCGGTGAGGCAGCAGGCATGTTCCCTATTGATTCCACGATCATGGACTTTGATCAAAAGATGTTAGACCAGTTCGATGGCTTACACCATTTTGACTGGAAGCTCCGCGATATTCTGCCTAAGGTGCTGGTGGCAGGAGAATCCGCCGGTGTCCTGACCGCAGAAGGGGCAAAATTATTGGATCCTACCGGAACTTTGCAGCCCGGTGTGCCTATGTGTCCTCCCGAGGGTGATGCGGGAACCGGAATGGTAGCTACCAACAGTGTGGCTGTCCGTACCGGTAATGTCTCCGCCGGAACCTCTATTTTTGCCATGATCGTACTGGAAAAGGCTATGGAAAAAGTACACGAAGAGATCGATATGGTCACTACTCCCGACGGTATGCCCGTAGCAATGGTACACTGCAATAACTGTACCTCCGATCTGAATGCCTGGGTGAACCTCTTCGGCGAGTGTGCAGAGAGCTTTGACGTGAAAGTAGACAAGAACGAACTGTACGGTGTACTGTACCGCAAGGCACTGGAAGGTGCTGCGGATTGCGGCGGTGTAACGGCATATAACTATTTTTCCGGAGAACCCATCACCGGGCTGGATGCCGGCCGTCCTATGGTGGTGCGGACACCAGATGCAGATTTTACACTGGCAAACTTCATGCGCTCCCACTTGTACAGCGCAGTTGCTACGTTGAAGATCGGTATGGATATTCTGTTGAAAGAGGAGCATGTGGCGGTGGATTCCCTCATGGGACACGGCGGCTTCTTCAAGACTCCCGTGGTGGGACAGCGTGTCATGGCAGCAGGCATGAACGCACCGATCACTGTTATGGATACGGCAAGCGAAGGCGGCGCCTGGGGTATTGCCATTCTGGCAGCTTTCATGAAGGAGAAAAAAGACGGCGAGCCCCTTTCTTCTTATTTGAGTGACAAAATCTTTGCGGGACAGACCGGAACCACATTGCAACCGGATCCTGAGGATGTGAAGGGATTTGAGGCTTTCCTGGAAGAGTATAAAAAGCTCCTTCCCGCGGAGAAGGCAGCCGTTGCCGCAAAATAATTTTTCGGTCATAAAATTATACCTGCACGACACTCATGTGTCGGAAAGCTTGCAGGATGTAGAAAAATGAGGTTTGGGATATGTTAGAAGAATTAAAACAGAAAGTATATGAAGCAAATATGGATCTGCCCCGGTACGGTCTGGTGACTTTTACCTGGGGAAATGTCAGCGCCATTGACAGAGAGAGCGGATTGTTCGTCATCAAACCCAGCGGCGTGGATTACGACAAACTGACACCGGAGATGATGGTAGTCATGGATCTGAACGGCAATAAGGTAGAGGGGAACTTAAATCCCTCTTCCGACACCGCTACCCATCTGGAGTTATACAAGGCATTCCCGGAGATCGGCGGCATCGTACACACCCATTCTTCCTATGCTACCAGCTGGGCGCAGGCGGGAAGAGATATTCCCTGCTACGGAACCACCCATGCCGACTATATCTACGGTCCGGTTCCCTGCGTGCGCTGCCTGACAAAGGAAGAAATTGAGGACGCTTACGAGGAAAATACCGGACACCTGATCGTTAACGAATTCAGACGTCTTGGCAAGGATCCCAAGGCAGTGCCCGCCGTTCTGTGCAAGAATCATGGACCCTTTGCCTGGGGAAAGGATGCAAAAGAAGCAGTTCATAACGCAGTTGTGCTGGAAGAAGTAGCAAAAATGGCGTATCGCGCAGAGACCATTAACCCCAGGATCCAGCCGGCACCGCAGGAACTGCAGGATAAGCACTATAACCGCAAGCATGGAAAGAATGCATACTATGGTCAAACAGTTCAGAAATAGAATTTGGCTTATAGTGCGAGGGTGCTTGCACACAGAGCACTATATGACAAATTCTATTAGCGGAGCGCACCTCCATGAAATGAATTTGTGAGTGGAACGAACAAATTTATGAATGGAGGTCTGAACTGCATGCTGGAATTTGCCACCGCAATATTTTACGGTAGAAATAGCAATTCTTCTACTAGACTAGCATCGGGAAGTATGCTAGTATAACAACGTAAATTGCAACAGATAAGCCAATATGGCGGAATGGAGGAAACAATGAAGAATTTAGAACTGCAAAAGCGTGCCAATGATGTCCGCAAGGGCATTGTGACCGCAGTTCATGGTGCGAAAGCGGGACATCCCGGCGGATCCCTGTCAGCCGCAGATATTTTTACATTTTTATATTTCGAGGAGATGAATATTGATCCGAAGAACCCCGATATGGAGGAGCGCGACAGATTCGTGCTGTCCAAGGGTCATACAGCTCCCGGTCTCTATTCCGCACTGGCTCACAGAGGATATTTCCCGGTAGAGGATCTGCCTACCCTGCGTCACCTGGGCTCCTATCTGCAGGGTCATCCCTGCATCCATATCCCCGGCGTGGATATGTCTTCCGGATCCCTGGGACAGGGCATTTCCGCAGCAGTAGGTATGGCACTGGGTGCAAAGATGGAGAATCGTGATTTCCGTGTATACACACTGCTGGGTGACGGTGAGATCGAGGAAGGCCAGGTATGGGAGGCAGCCATGTTCGCAGGCTTCCGTAAGCTGGACAACCTCTGTGTTATGGTAGATAACAATAATCTGCAGATCGATGGACCTATCGACCAGGTATGCTCTCCTTATCCTATCGATAAGAAGTTCGAGGCATTCAATTTCCATGTGATCAATGCAGATGCACATGATTTTGATGCGATCCGTGCAGCATTCAAGGAAGCAAGAGAGACCAAGGGCATGCCCACCTGTATCGTATTCCATAGCCTGAAGGGTAAGGGCGTTTCCTTCATGGAGAACAGTGTGGACTGGCACGGCAAGGCTCCCAACGATGAGGAGTATGCAGTGGCAATGGCAGACCTTGATAAGATCGAAAAAGAATTAGAGAAAGCAGGTGAGCAGTAATGGCAGAGAATACCGTGAAAAAGATCGCAACCAGAGAAAGCTATGGTAACTCCCTGAAGGAACTGGCAGAAGAATTCCCCAATCTGGTCGTATTGGATGCCGACCTGGCAGCAGCTACCAAGACCGGAATCTTCCGTAAGGCATATCCCGACCGCCACATCGACTGCGGTATCGCAGAGTCCAACATGATGGGGGTGGCTGCAGGATTGTCTCTGGTAGGTAAGATTCCCTTCGTAAGCTCTTTTGCAATGTTCGCAGCAGGACGTGCTTTTGAACAGGTACGTAACTCTATCGGTTATCCTCATCTGAATGTCAAGATCGGTGCGACCCATGCAGGTATCACCGTAGGTGAGGACGGCGCTACCCACCAGTGTAACGAGGATATTGCTCTGATGCGTACTATTCCCGGCATGGTAGTAATGTGCCCTTCCGATGATGTGGAAGCAAGAGCCGCTGTTCGTGCCGCTCTGGAATATGAAGGACCTGTATATATTCGTTTCGGACGTGCTGCAGTACCCGTGATCAATGATCATCCTGGTTATCATTTCGAGATCGGTAAGGGAACCGTAGTCCGTGAAGGTAAGGATGTCACCATCGTAGCCACTGGTATCTGCGTAGATTCCGCTCTGGGTGCAGCAAAGATGCTGGAAGAGGAAGGCATCAGTGCAGAGGTTGTAAATATCTGTACCATCAAGCCTCTGGATGAGGAGATCATCATTAACAGCGCCAAGAAGACCGGCAAGGTAGTGACCGTGGAAGAGCATTCCGTGATTGGTGGACTGGGAAGCGCTGTCTGCGACTGTCTGTGCGCAAATCATCCCGTGCCTGTGAAGAAGGTCGGCATGCAGGATGTCTTCGGCGAGTCCGGTTCCGCTGCTGCTCTGGTAGAGAAGTACGGTCTGGATGCTAAGGGCGTTTACAAGTCTGTAAAAGAGTTCCTGTAAGGAATAAATGATATCAAGGAGAAGCTGTCAGTTATGTGAAAACAGAGACTGGCGGCTTCTTTTGCGTCGTGGTATCATTGTGGAAAAGTAAAGGTAGATAACGGAAGGGAAGGGTTTGGTGTGAAATATGCAATTATCGGAGCCGGTGGAACCGGCGGAATTTTAGGATTTTATATGACAAAGGCTGACAGGGATGTCACCCTGATCGCCAGAGGCAGACATCTGGCAGCCATGCAGGAAAAGGGACTTGCTGTGGAGAAAATGTGGGACGGCACCACCGAGACCATCCCGGTAAAAGCTACGGATATGGAGCATTATGACGAGCAGCCGGATGTGGTACTGGTCTGCGTGAAAGGATATTCCCTGGAGGACACCATTCCTTTTATTCAGCGCGTGGCGAAGCCTTCCACCATCGTGATCCCGGTGTTAAACATCTACGGAACCGGTGCGAAGTTGCAGGAGAAGCTGCCAAAGCTTCTTGTGACGGACGGTTGCATCTATGTCTCTGCCAATATTAAAGAACCGGGAGTGCTGATCCAGCATGGCAGGATCCTGCGGGTAGTATATGGTGTCCGGAATATGAGTTCTCAAAAAGTAAATGTTAAAAGGGCACATTCAGAAGAAATAATGGATACTCTGAAAAATATCAAAAAAGATTTTGATGACAGTGGAATCGATGGCGTGCTCTCCGAAAATATTCAAAGGGATGCCCTGGAGAAATTCTCCTATGTATCGCCCATCGGTGCGGCGGGGCTTTATTATCATGCCACCGCAGCAGACTTCCAGAGAGAAGGCGAGCAGCGGGAAACCTTCAAGACCATGATCCGCGAGATCGCCGCACTGGCAGAAGCTATGGGTGTTCCTTTCGAGCGTAATATGGTGGAAGTCAATCTGAAGATATTGTCCTCCCTGGCACCGGAAGCTACCACTTCCATGCAGCGAGATGTCATGGAAGGCAAAGATTCCGAGATCGATGGCCTGGTATACGAAGTCGTCCGTATGGGCGAGAGATACCATGTGCCCGTGCCCATGTATGCGAAAGTAGCGGAAAAATTACGCGAGCAATGAGCCGCGCATAGGCAAAATAAGAACCGTGATTGGGAGCTTGCTCACAAATCACGGTTTTTACTTTTGCCGTGATGCGGCGAACGCCGCGATATGAAATAAGATTGGCAGCGCCTTTTGCTGACAATCTTATGAATAGCGTGGCTCATTGCGGAGAACTGCCAATAAATGTGGAGCGCCCTTTGCGACACATTTATGAATTGGG
>ERZ1026862.293-NODE-293-length-32937-cov-12.759412_pt1 | contig 32937 bp, 22 predicted proteins | sample MGYA00380161_ERZ1026862 | MGnify/ENA primary metagenome ERZ1026862 (study PRJEB33269, sample SAMEA4719797) | human gut metagenome | biome: human-associated habitat; feature: organic feature; material: feces | place: Cameroon | collected 2013-10 ... | reverse complement strand
ATTTTAGTGATAAATAAACATCTAAAACAAGCCTTACTTTTTAAAGTGGGCTCAAAAGGTAATTTATTAACAGAAAAACAGCATATTTCAATTAAATGAAATTATTAGGCTTTTAATGTCTAGCATCTTCATCCGATTTAGCGTAATTCATTTTTATTATACTAATGCTTTTGGAATCAAGCATTTGACAATTCTTCTAAACGCACAAGATCGTTCATCTCAACATTCAGAAGTTTCGCTATTCTCATCATCATTTCTAATGATGGTTGACTTACATTAGTACACCATTTACTAATAGTAGCTGGATCTTTGCTTTATTGTTCAGCTAACCACTTATTGGTTTTTCCTTGATCGACCAATGCCGTTTTTATTCTATTCAACTTCCTGTCCATAATAGACTTCTTTTTATAAATGTTACGGATGCAAAGATACTCATTTTTTTCAAAAATATTCCTTTATTCGCCATAAAAAAGACTTTTAAAAGCTATTTTTTGCCATATCACCTCATTTTTGATTATTAATAAATCTTTTTTTCTATATACTTCTTTTTTAAAAAGCATGATTTAATGAAATACACATATAAAATCTCTTAAATCAAAAATATTATAATAAAAGAAAATATCCAACAACCAATAACATAATTTATATCGTTTACAACCTTTTTCTCCCCTTTCTGCATTTTTATTCTCAAAAACATAGAGGGAATGTAGATTTTTTACTAACTTTGGGACATTAAAAGAAATCGATATAGAATGGCAGGCAAAACCTGCTATACAACAAGGTGATGGCGACAAGCCAAAACTCTTTCCACTAGAGGCTAGCATTTGGAAAATCGTGAACAAGGACGAAGATAAAGGCTACATAATGCCCAATTAAAAACATTTTATGGCACTCGCAATAAACATAAACGACCTGCTTAACAAGCAGAAAATAGAATCTAACCGCATTGAGTTCAAGAAAGGTTGGAATCCTGGAAGTATATATCATAGTATATGTGCTTTCGCCAATGACTTTGATGACCTTGGCGGTGGGTATATCATAGTTGGTGTAGATACTGACGATAAGTCTGGCATGGCAATTCGCCCTGTAGAGGGTGTACCAATGGAAAAGATAGACAACATCTTGCAGGAAATGGTTGGCTACAACAACAAAATGGCTCCATACTACTTACCTCGTACTTCAGTGGAGGAGGTAGATGGGAAACTGTTGATTGTGATATGGTGTCCTGCTGGTAGTTACCGTCCATATTCTGTACCAGTAAATGTAACTGCAAAAGGTACGAAAGAATACTTCTATATCCGTAGTGGCACAAGTAGCATTGAGGCAAGAGGTGAAGCTCTCGTTGAATTGAGAGAGTTGGCTAATCGTGTGCCTTTTGACGAGCGAGGCAACAGCGACATCCAGTTGGAAGATATTTCTTTGGTGCTTCTTCGTGATTATCTTGTCAAGGTGGGTAGCAAACTGGCTGATGATGTGATAACTACACCACTTTCTACTATACTTGATCAAATGGAACTTTACACAGGACCAAAAGAAAACCGTTTGCTTCGTAACGTAGCTGCCATGATGTTCTGTGAGAATCCAAGTAAGTTCTTCTCTTATACTCAGATTGATGTGGTAACATTCCCTAATGGAAAAATGAAAGACCCAAACAATTTCACAGAGGTTACATTCAAAGGCAGTGTTCCACAGATGATAAAGCAGACAATGGATTATATCAAGAGCAATGTGCTCAAAGAGCATGTGCGTAAGATTTCTGGTAGGCAGGAAGCTGAACGCTTTTGGAACTATCCATACGATGCTATCGAGGAAGCTGTTGTAAACTCAGTATATCACAGAGATTTCTTGCAGCATGAGCCAATAGAGATTACCATTGAACCAAGCGGCATCTCTATACTCAATTGTCCTGGTCCAGATAGAAGCATCTCCAAGGAAGACATAGAAAAAGGTGATATGCTAAAAAGTCGTCGCTATCGCAACCGTCGCTTGGGTGACTTCTTGAAAGAACTTGACCTTACAGAAGGTCGCTCAACTGGCGTTCCTACAATCCAAACAAAGTTAGCCGAGAACGGTTCACCACGTGCCATCTTTGAAACTACAGATGACCGCTTGACATTCTTGGTTACTATTCCAGTTCATGAAGGATGTAGTGAAAGTTCGGAAACAAGCATACTTGGTTCGGAAAGAAGTTCGGAGAGAAAAGAAATTAGTTCGGAGACAGCTTCAAGAAGTTCGGAAAGAAAAGCAAGAAGTTCGGAGAGAGGTTCGGAAACAAAGGACTTGATTATAGATATTATAAAACAAAACCCACATATTACAGCCGCAGAAATCGCAATGCAATTAAATATGTCTTCACGAGGAGTAGAGAAACAAATACGTAAACTTCGTGAGTTAGGCAAAATAAAACGAACAGGTGGAAGATTTGGTGGCTATTGGGAAATCATAATATCAGATAACTATAACACTCCAAAAGATTGAATTGGTTAGAGATATTAATTGCGGCTTTCGACTAACCTAGGTTAGTAAGTGAAGTATATTGATATCAATGGCAAAGTATATTAGCCTCTACGACCTACTAACCTAGGTTAGTCGAAAGGAGAAGTCTATATCATGAATTTACATGCAATAATAGCAAACATAAATAAAATAACTGATTATGGCAATAGACATTGAATGGCAAATAAAGCCACCACATAAAAACGATAATGGCGACAAGCCAAAACTCTTTCCACGAAAGGCTAAGGTCGACGTGGCGGATGAAAAACTGCTGGCTAAAAAGCTTGCAGCTCATAGTGGCATTTCAACGGGCGTAGCACTGGCTGTGCTCGAAGATATGGGCGAAATTATGGGCGAATTGTTGCAAGAGGGCAAAGATATAAATATCTCGTCGTTGGGGCGCTTCAGCTTGTCCATTGGTTGCGACGAGGATGTATATTCTGATACCAAGAATAGTAAACAAAAAGTGGCTGTGCGTGGTGTCAGATTTCAAGCAAACAAGGAATTGATGGAGGTTGTTGGAGAACCTACTTTTCGTGAGGTTGCTCGCAATGCTGATATTGTTGCAACACCGGCTGATGCACTGATTCCACTACTCGAAGAGTATTTCAAAACGCACTCTCATATCACTCGTGCCGAATTCGAAAGCGCCTTCAATCTTAAACGTGCAACAGCCACATTAAGATTGAAAGAACTTACCAATATGGGAGTAATCAAACAAGAAGGCGCTGGCAAGGATACTAAATATATAAAGGCTTAGTTTTCGCATAAATAAAACTAAGCGTACACATTATATATATACAACCAAATCTTAACCCACAACATCATACGACATGGAACTAAACAAAACTATTATGACAATCGGACTGGCTACGGCTTTGCTACAAACGCCTGTCGCTGGTAGTGCACAAAATGCAGCAAGCCAAAACCCGCTGCTCATGGCGAGTGCCCTACCCTTTGGCGCTCCCGACTTTAGCAGAATAAAAGAGGCTGACTATCTGCCGGCTATTGAGGCGGCGATAAAGGCGCAGAGAGCAAACATAAAACATATCGTGGAATGTAAAGAGAAACCTACGTTTAGGAATACTATCTTGGCTTACGAGAATAGCGGAGTGTTGCTGGAAAATATCTCTAACGTGTTTTTCGGACTGTGTAGCGCTGACAAAACGCCTGGCATAGCGGAAACGGAGATGAAGGTGATGCCGATGCTCATCGACTTGGAAAACGAGGTGGCGTTTGACAAGAGGTTGTTTGAGCGCGTGAAATATGTCTACGACAACGAGTATGGCAAGCTGACGGGCGAGGACAAACGATTGACGGAGGAGGTGTACAAGGGGTTTGTGCGCTCGGGAGCTATGCTCAGCGCCGAGAAGATGGCGAGGATGAAGGAGATAAACTCAAGGATTTCGAAATTGCAACAAGACTGGGGCAACTTGCTGCCTGAGGCTACCAACAATGCGGTGGTATGGGTGGAGAGCAAGGCTGAGCTGGCTGGTCTGAGCGAGGCTGACATAGCGCAATGCAAGAAGGATGCTGAGAGCCGTGGTGGCAAGGCGGAATATTGCATCGTGATAATAAACACCACTCAGCAGCCGATATTGGCGAGCCTGGACAACAGGGAGCTGCGCCGAAGGGTGTATGAGGCGAGCATTCATCGTGCCGACGGCACACGAGAGGGGTACAACACTTTCCCTTTGGTGGTGGAGATAGCGAAGCTGAGGGCTGAGAAGGCTAAGCTGATGGGGTATGACACGTATGCTGATTTTTCGCTCGAGAAGACGATGGCAAAGAATGCCAAGAATGTGGACGACTTCCTGAAGCAGCTGATAGCGGAGTATGCGCCTAAGGCTGATGCGGAGACTCGCGCCATAGAGGAGTATGCGCAGAAGGCTGAGGGCAAGGACTTCAGGTTGCAGCCTTACGACCGTTTCTACTACTCGGCAAAGATGAAGAAGGAGTTGCTGAACATCAGCGACGACGAGATAAAGCCTTATTTCAATCTTGACAGCGTGGTGGAGCGTGGTGTGATGTATGCTGCGCACAGGGTGTATGGTCTGAACTTCAAGCGCCTGGAGGGTATGCCTACGTATCATGCCGACATGAATGTGTATGAGGTGAGCGATGCTAACGGCAAACCGATAGCGCTGTTCTACAACGACTACTTCCGCAGACCGACGAAGCGTGGAGGCGCATGGATGAGTGCGTTTGCGAAGCAGAGCAGAAATCGCGGACAGAAGCCTATTATATATAATGTGTGCAACTGTGCCAAGGCGCCTGAGGGTAAGCCTACGTTGCTGACTTGGGACGAGGTGTGCACGCTGTTCCATGAGTTTGGTCATGTGCTGCACGGCATGTTGTCGGACTGCGAATACAACACGCTGTCGGGAACGGCTGTGGCTCGCGACTTCGTGGAAATGCCATCGCAGTTTAATGAGTCGTTTGCTGCCATTCCGGAGATTTTCGACCACTATGTGCACCACTACGAAACGGGCGAGGCTATGCCGGCTGACCTCAAGGAGCGCATGCTGAAGAGCATAAACTTCCAGACGGCTTATTCGCTTGGCGAAAACTTGGCTGCCACTTGCCTGGATATGAAATGGCATAGCTTGAAGGCTGACGAGGTGCCTACGGCTGACGAGGCTGCGGAGTTTGAGCGCAAGGCACTGGAGAGTGTGGGACTGCTGAATGTGCAGATTCCGCCTCGCTACTCTACTTCGTATTTCAACCATGTGTGGGGTGGCGGTTATGCTGCGGGATATTATAGCTATCTGTGGACGGAGGTGTTGGCGGTGAATGTGGCTGACTACTTCGCTAAGCATGGTGCGCTGGATCCTGCTGTGGGCAGGGCGTTCCGCGAAAAGGTGCTGAGCCGTGGCAACACTAAGGACCAAATGGAAATGTTTACCGACTTCACGGGAATGAAGACTCCTGATGCCAGCGGATTGCTGAAAGCAAGAGGGCTGTGAGAAAAGGTAAAAAAGTAAAAAGGTAAAAAAAGGATAAACATAAACCGAAATAAACTCCCTATGTGAGGGCAAACTCTCATTCTTCGAGTTTTGGATGTAAAAAGAGCCGACAATGCGTTTTCGTAAGCAAGCTGTACGACACGCCTTGCCGGCTTTTTTACATCAAGTGCAGTACCTGCACTTTGCCCTAACATAGGGCAATAAACCAAATAAACCGTTGCTTATATACTGCGAACTATCGGACAAAGAAAACGTTGCTTAAAAAACGCACAAAAAGTTTGCTTATTAAAATGGCATTTTATATTTTGTGGCAAAAGTATAAAATACCATTTTAATAAGCCTTGCCTGGAGGGCAATACACATCGCTTGCGATGTAGGTAACCGGGGGCAAGCGTAGCGTAGCCCTCGGTAGGAAAGAGCAAGCAGACAATAGCCTGGAGGGCTTTACCTCGACATTCAACTCTAGCATATAACTCTAACTAACGCTTATTTGCTTGCGACATAATGGAAAGACCAAGGTAAAGCCTTCCAGGCTATTGCTTTCTTACATGCATTACCGCGCACATCCTCGTCACTATCGTGCCGAGTATGTACGCGGTTACCTACATCGGCAAGCCGATGTGTACAGCCTTCCAGGCTGGTTGTTGAGACTATTCCCCCACGAAATATCCACTGAGCCCACACTAAACATTAAACATTAAACACTAAACAAGGGCAGATAAAAAAATGATGAGCGTTAAGAAAAAATAACATTAAAAAATCACCCCCCCAATAAAAAAATACTATTTTTGCAACATTAAAAAGGAAATATGCAAATAATACAAAAGCTAAAAAAGCCGCAGTATATAACCAGATTTTATCTTATGAAATTTTTTAGACTACTACTATGTGTATTCTTGTCATTGACGAATACTCTACTATATGCCCAGACTGTAGCAATAAAGACCAACGCTCTTTATTGGGCAACCACTACGCCTAATATCGGCGTAGAAATGTCGGTAGACAATAAGCATACCGCACAAATTTTTTATGGACTAAATCCATGGAAACAATCTGGTGGCGACCGCTCTAAGCTCAGACATTGGAGCACAATGGCTGAGTATAGACATTGGTTTTGCCAGAGTTTCAATGGATGGTTTGTTGGTGCCCATGTGATGGGTGGCGAATTTAATATGGAGGGTGTAGACTTTCCATTGGGCATGCTGTCTACCCTGAAAAACCATCGCTACGAGGGATGGTTTGCTGGCGGTGGCATTTCGGGTGGATATCAATGGCCTATATCTCGCCATTGGAACCTGGAGACTTCGCTGGGCGTGGGATATGATTATATCAAATACGACAAAAGGAGAAGCGGAGCTTGCGGCAAGAGACTAAAGAGTAGCCACAAGAACTATTTTGGTCCTACCAAAGCCGCTATATCATTGATATATGTGATAAACTAATACAGAGAGCACTCCCCTATTTTTTCTATACATATTTATATATAAGAGCATAGATATGAAACACAATATTCTATTCATATTGCCGCTACTTACCCTTGCCGCAGCTCCATGCCACGGCCAAGGCAGCAAGAGTGTGCATATAGCCAATGAAAGCATAACTATCGAGAATGTGAGGGTTAAGAGCATGGGCAAAAGGGTGACTCTTGCCATGACTGTGAACCTGGACAAGCTGAAGATGGGTGCCAACAACCAGTTTGTGCTCACTCCTACCATAGCTACCGACGATGGCGAGGTGGTGATGCCAAAGATGGTGATAAACGGCAGACGACAGCACATAATGAAGCAGCGCAACGAGCGAAAGGCGAAGGCCGACGAGGCGTATGTGGTGAGAAGAGAAAACGGTAAGCCTCAGCAAATAGAATATCTGCAATCGATGAGCTACGACAAAAGGTTGGGCAACTACAGGGTGAGCATAAGCGAAGACCTGTGCGGATGTGGCGACAGCCTTGGCAACAACAAATATGAGCTGGCGGAATATCATAGACCTACGGCACAGTATGTGCGCCCAGAGGTGGTGGCAGAGAAGATACAGGAATTGAGCAAGACGGCTTATATCGATTTCCCTGTGAACCGCACGGAGCTGAACCCACAATATCGCAGAAATCCGGAACAGCTGGACAGCATAGTGAGAACCATCGATGCGCTGAAGGCTGACAAGAATATCTCCGTGGTGGGCATCAATATTCATGGTTTTGCATCGCCTGAAGGAAGATACGAGAGCAACGACCGCTTGGCGCAAGGACGTGCGCAAACGCTGACGGAATATGTGCAGCGCATGGTGAAACTCGACAAAGATATTTTTACAGTTTCGCATACCGCCGAAGACTGGGAGGGGCTGCGCAAATTTATTGCCGAGAGCAACATGGAGCACAAGCAGCAGATACTCAGCATAGCCAACGACACATCGCTGAAGGATGATGAGCGCGAGGCACGAATAAAGGCTGAATATACAGAGGAATACAAATTTCTGCTTGCAGCATGCTACCCAGCCTTGCGCCACTCTGACTATCACATAAAATACAAGATTCGCCCATTCAACGTAGACGAGGCGAAGGAGCTAATAAAGACTCGTCCGCAGCTGCTGTCACAAAACGAGATGTTTATGGTGGCACAGACCTACGAACCTGGTTCAAAGGAGTTTAGCGAGGTGATGGAAATAGCGGTGCGCATGTATCCTAACGACCCTACAGCCAACCTCAATGCTGCCTGCACCCGCCTGAATGTTGGCGATGCAGAGGGCGCCAAGCCATATCTCGACAAGGCGGGCAACAGCCCTGAGGCAGAGGCTGCACGAAAGATATATGAAGAGATTAAATAATTAAATAATTAAATAACTAAATAATAAGAGAAAAGACAATTAGAGAAAAGAAACAAAAACATTTCAAACCGTAAAGAGAACAAGAACTATAATATTAATAACAATTAAATTTTATTATTATGAAAATTTTTAAATTATTTCCTTTGGCATGCGCAGCATTGATGATGACCGCATGCGGTTCGGACAACGACATCGAAGGTGGAGCAACAAAACCTGGCGGAGATGCACAGTATTTGGCAGTTAACATCGTGAATGTGGGTACTACGCCTACAGGACGTGGAAGTAGTACAGATCCTGACTATGCGGATGGAACTACAGCAGAAAACCAGATTAACAAAGTACGTTTCTACTTCTTCAATGCTGATGGTTCACCTTATACATTGGTAGGCACAGATGAGACAACTACAGGAACAGATGTGAACTGGCTGGAGCAGAAGACAATAACACCAATTACAGAAGGTTCTGCAAGTTCTGTAGATAAAATATTGAATACTGTACTTGTTATTAAGGGTTCTAAAGCTGCAGCTCCTGCAAAGATGGTTACTGTTATCAATCCTGGAACTCTTAATACAACAACCCTTAAGAGTGATGGTGTTGTAACATTAAGCGAGCTTTGTGATGGCTTGCATGACACTAAGTTCTATAATACAGCTACTGTATCAGACTTTGTGATGACAAACTCTGCATACCTTGAGGCAGGCAGAAAGGTTTGCCCATCTTTAGTTTCTGGTCACGTTGAGACAAGTGAAACAAACGCAAAAGGTAACCCTGTGGATATCTATGTAGAGCGTGTAGCTGCTAAGGTTTCTACAGAATTGACAGCTGCTAAATTCGAAGTTGGTACGGCTGCTAATTGGGGTGACGGACTATACAAAACTACAGACCCAGTTTATACATATGGTGCCAATACTAAAATCTATGCTGTTATTGACGGTTGGGGTGTAGCAGACGAGAACGAAAAGGCTATGGTCGTTAAGCAGATTAGTGACATCTGGACTAATGATAATATAGGTATTAATCCTTGGAATACAGCAGATTATCACCGTTGCTTCTGGGAGTCAATGATGCCTAACGCTACTGGTACAAGTATTTATAGCAATGTTAACCACGCTTTTAAAGATTACACGGCTAATATTAAAACTGGTATAAAATATACATTGCCTAATACTGCCGCTGCTGCAACCGAATATACCGACAAGAAGGAGAACAACATGACAAAGTTCTTGGTTGCTGCAACTTTGATATACAAAGATGGTACATCATGGAAGAATGCTGAGGTTTGTAAGTATAGAGGTGTGGAATATCTTGGCATAGAAAATTTGAAAGAGGCTGTTGCTACAGCTTACAACAAATACTATAAGAAGGTTGGCACAGATTACAAGGAGCTTCAGGCTGATGATATCGATTTCTCTACAACTACAACTTCAACAACTACAACATTGAAGGACTATCAGGTAGTTCCTACATTAGCTACGACTGTAACTGAAGTTTACCAGAAAAATAAGACAACAGGTGGTTATGATGATGTTACTGCTGCTGCGAAAGCTGATATCGAACAGTTCACAGCTGACGTAAGAAAAGAAGGTAAGGTGTACTATTATATTCCTATCAATCACCTCGGTAAGGATGGTTCTGTAGCTGAATGTGGTATCGTACGAAACCATTGGTATAAAGTAACATTGAATTCTATCACAGGTCTTGGTACTCCTGTTTATGATAAAGACAAGACTATCGACCCTACAACACCAAAAGACGAGAATACATACCTCGCTGCAAGAGTCAACGTTCTCCAGTGGCGCGTAGTATCTCAGACTGTAGATCTTGGTAAAAAGTAAATACTAACAACTCTTTTTTAGGCGGTATGGCTCTCACACAAAGGAGGGAGAGCCGTACCTCCTATATAATTCTCACACAAAACAACGAATTATGACAAACTTGACGTATATATTGAACAAAATGAAAGTAGCATCTATGGCTATGCTATTGCCCATCATCGCATGCTCGTGCTCGATGATGCACGAAGACATGGGCGGATGTAAGCAAGAACTAAGGCTGAAGTTCAAATACGACAAGAATATGAAATTTGCCGATGCCTTCAGCTCACAGGTGAAGACACTCTCTCTGCATGCCTACAACAGAAATGGCGAACTGGTATTCAACAAAACCGAAGAGGTTAGCAACATCAAGGCTGCAGGAGGATACATTACTCTCGACATAAAGCCATGCGTATACTCGCTACAAGTATGGGCAGAGGGCGAAAACGTGTATGACGGATCATACAAATATTCAACTAAAGGAAAGGCAGAAGAGGGCATTGAAAACCTGGACTGCAAGATAAACAGAGACGGAAGAAAGGTGGACCACGACCTTAACGCTCTGTATCACGGTATGATGGGAAACGTAGACCTGAGAATGGACGACTACGGGGTGAAGACATTCACCATGCCGCTGACTAAGAATACCAACAACATAAAAGTGGTGATACAGAATGCCTCGGGCAAAAAGTTGAAAGCAAGCGACTTCAGCTTCGAGATTGACGACGACAACTCATGGCTTGATTGCTATAACGACAATATAAAAGAAGACTCGATAACTTATCGCCCATGGTCGCAATACGACGGCATCGTGGGCGCAGAAGATAGCGAAACACAGGTGTCGGCTGTGGTGGCTGAGATGACTGTGAACAGACTCTTTGCAAACAAAAACCCACGACTAAAGGTTTATAACAACGAAAATGGAAAACTGGTGTTCAACATTCCGCTCGTAGACTATGCGCTGCTCGTTAAGGGCAACTACAACAAGGCTATGACCGACCAAGACTATTTGGACCGCCAAGACGAATATAGCTTCGTATTCTTTGTAGACGACGGCATGAACTGGCTTAGCGCCTCGATATTCGTTAACTCGTGGAGAGTGGTGTTGCAGAATGTAGACATGTAAGATTAATGTAAATGTTATTATATAGTATCGACAAGTTTATTCATAGGGTTGCCTACATCGTCATGGTGGTGATGGTGATGGCAGCTTGTTCCGACAGCGACGATGATGCTGTCGGCATGAACGACGTGTCGGTGGCTTTCACCCTTACCGTTGCCGATGCTGCTACCACTCGTGGTGGCGAAAATGAAGGATGGGACAACTATAATCCGGGACAAGACGGTATACTGAACGAAAACTCTATAAACACCAACGACGTAGTTATAGCCATCTACGACGACAAAGGCAATAAGGTGGACGATGTGGAGGACTTGCGTGTGACAAAGATTAGCGACGCAAGTGGTACTGGCACTATGTATGCCATTACGGGTGTATGGCGAAACGCTAAGCCTAACGTAGAGAGTGCTAAGAGAGTGATGGTGATGGCTAACTGCAATACCTCTGTATGGAGCGACCCGTCGACGTTGACTTACGACCTATTGCCTGGAGAAAGAAAATATATACCTATGTGGGGTGTGGTTAAGATTCCTGCCACATTGACGTTGGGCAAACAAAACCAGTTGCCTAATATACAGATGCTCAGAGCTATGGCTAAGGTGAGCGTGAAACTACGCACCGACATGACGGAATATGGCTACGCTATAGGCAGCATGACCGTGAACAACTATAACACCAAGGGATTTTGCGTGCCAAAGACATTCAACGAGGTGGATAACACTTCAGAAGTGCGCTTCGCAAATTCGCTGAATGTTTTGAAGAGCCATGCCGACAAAATTGCATTACCGACCACGGCTCCGCTATATCTGCCTGAGTATGACAATTCGGGAGCTAATCCTACAACGATAACCGTAAATCTCGACCGCAATGGAACACACGAGGGCACTTACACCCTGGAGTTTCGACAATATGGTAGCGACGGCAAGCCTTCAGGCACGCCCTACCCTATACAGCGCAACCACTACTATGACTACTGGATATATAAGGAGACAGGAAAGATTATCGTTACGCTGCACGTAAGGAAGTGGAACCGACGCATATATCCCGAAGACGACGGAATAATAATGTAAAAAAAATCATATAAGAGAAGATTAAAAAGCCATATGAAGAAGCTTTCGATATACATACTGTCGATATTGGCATTGCTTGCCTTAGCTGGTTGCACCGCCGATACTGACAACGACAACGACAATGGCGACAAAGGCAAGGTGAGGGTTAGAATCAACATCTCATCAGCGGGCATATCTTCTGCATCGCGTGCTTCGGGCGACTTGTCGTGGCATGATGAGTATGTGGAGCCAGGCGAGAAGATGAAGAACTGCTTCGTGGTTATTGTGCAGAAGGGCAAAATAATAGACTTGCTCAAGAGCGGGGAATATGCCAAGGAGCAAGACTATGTGGGCACGCTGGAGTCGACACTTGACGAGGGCAAGACTACCTTTTATTCGTTTGCCAATATCTCGCCCGATGAGCTTGGCTTCAATTCCACTCCTAAATACTATTCCGAATTGAATCCTAAAATGGCATTTCCTACCGACTTTGACAGCAAGCTATATGCTGTTGCTGGCAATGTTGGGGCTGCAATAGTAAAACCTGCTGACGAAGAGGCATGGAGGAAGAATGTGTTTCCGAAGGGCATTCCGATGAGCAACAAGCAGACCATAGAGATAAAGAAGACTACACAGCAGGTGGATCTTGAGGTGATAAGAATGGTGGCTAAGATGAAGCTGAAGCTGACCAACGACACTCCTAACAATATTACGCTAAAGAGCATTTCGCTGAGCGATATTACAGATAATGGTACCACGGGTGCAGAAAATCTGTATCTATTGCCTGGCAAGGATAATGGCGTAGCCGTTGAACCGCATCTAAGCCCAAAGGCTACAAATAATATATATAAGGTGGCGCTATGGTCGAAGGTGGGCGAAACGGAAGAGCCGTGGGTGAAGATTCCAGCCAATACGGCTACATCGAAGAAGCCTGTTGAGGTGACATTCTATCTCAACGAGTCGGTAGCCAAGTCGCCAAAATATTTTGTGTTGAATCTTGAGACCGACAACCTTGCAATAAACAGACGCATCACGCTTGCCAAATGGGACGTGATGTCGCGCAACGACTATCTGGAGGTGCCAATAAAGCTAAGCGACTACCAGATAACTTTCGATGTGCAGCAGTTTACTGCCATTGGCGTGCTGCCAAGCATTAGCCAAGTGGACGATAAGCTGACGGTGAAGTTTAAGAATTATGGCGAGTTCCATCTTGTGCCCCATGTTAAGGAGTATTCTACTGGAACAGAACTTGTTGGCGGCTCAGATGCCGTGGGCAGTTGGACTGTAGCAGGATGGTCTACGATAAAGCAAGACCCTGATGGAGCTGATGGCGTGAGCATCTACGACCGATCGCCAAAAAATGCGCCTAAGCGATTGACTATAGATGGCGTGATGGGCAACCGCCCAGGCTATGCTGTGCACGAGATACTGATTCACATCGGTGGACTGGGATATAACATCCCATATAGAGTGGAAATTATAAAAGAATAAATCTGCTTAATATAATATGATAAAGAGGTTTAGATATATATATGTATGCTTGATAGCGGTGTTGGCATGTTGTGTCAGCACAAGCGTTCGTGCCCAGAGTAGTGTGTTTGCGCATTATAAAGGCGTGAATGACCTTCCGTATATCAGAAATCCATATGGTATAGAGATGCAGCAGGTGCATGAGTATGAGTATACTTACTATGTGAATTATGTGAAGGGAGGAAAGCCCGTCTACTTGCTATTGCCGTTTCAGGATTATTATACCTCGAATTTCAATGTAAAACGGGATGACGAACCTAAGGGATACATTAGATGGTACGACTATAAGACTGATATGCAGTCTAATAGTCTTAAGGTATTTAGTCCCAGCTATGGTTTGTTAAAGGAGGTAACAGATGAGAACGGCAAAAATAGAGGCTTTTTCGCATGGAAAGATAATACAGATACAGAAAATGCCGGACCAAACATCGTTAAGCAAGGTGTTGTATACAATGTGCCAGAAGCTGCGACAGATTCAGATTGGGAAGGCGAAGAGATAGCTTGCGATGTGAGCAAATATACCGACTTTGGGCCAACGGTAAGTGGTAAAAATCAGTATTTCACCCACGAGCCAACATTGCAGATACGCTATATCTTCCATATTCGCCCGGCAAAGGCTATGGCAGAGAATATCATCAAAACAACAGCTACCGACTTGCGCACAGCAGACTCTGACTTGACGATAGAGGACAACCGCCGTATTGTGTTTGGTGCAAAGGATGGTGATGCGAAAATGTCGTTACGCGTAAATTATAAGCCGAGCAATTACTATTTCTATGCCCTAAAACCAACCGACGGAATACAAAGACATCTTTTCTCTTCGGACGAAGCGAATAGCATAAAACAAGCCGACTACGACAAGAGCAAACTATATAATGCCAATAATTTTATATGGATTGCTTATGACGAGACAAAGACAAAGTATACTTTGTTGTATTCAAGTGAAGCCAAACAAATGATAGAAAAAACTTCCATGAACACCTTGATGAATGGGGTGTGGTACAACTTGGATGGTACAGTTGCTTCATCAAAACCAACCATAACTTTCGGTAGTATAGTATATTTTGTGGCTTATGCCTACTATAATGATATCTCTATCAAAGCTCCAATAGCCAACTTTGAGGTGCTCTATCAAAACACTTATCCCAAGACTATGAAGCAGCTGATAGATGATGGAGACAGCGAGCGTACACTTGACTATTTTGAATCGCACTATAAGCAAGCCACAAAGCCTATATCGTTTGACGACGATAACGACCAGCTTACCGTGGTGGCTCCTACAAAGGATAACAATATGGCACATTATGCCTCAAGATGGGACAGACGTGCATATAGCTTTGTATATCCACAGTTGCGCGACCAAGCATGCCCTGGTGCGTACGCTTTAATACATGGCGAATATGGATTGTTTAAGAGTGCTAACTTGGATGGAGTATCAGACAAGAATCAAACTACAGCGGCAGGAAATAAGTTGTATAGTTGGAATGCTCCTGGCAATCCTGAGCTTTATGACCGTACTTATGCAATAACTAACCGCAAGCAGTATGGCTACTTCCTCTTTGTGGATGCATCAGACGAAAGCCGACAGATAGCTTCTATCGACTTTAAGGCTGACCTTTGCTCGGGAGCACGTCTGATATTCTCGGCTGCGGTTACTGACTTTACAGCTTCTACTGCTCCTGTAGAACCTCAGGTGCTGTTCAAACTATATGGCATCATAAAGGATGAGAACGACAAGGTGACTCATCAGCGACTGCTGACATCATTCACATCTGGCGACTTTGCCTCTAACACAAAGGGTGGACGACAGTTTGGTACATGGTTTCAGGTGTACAGCCGAATAGTGATGAGAAAGAATACGGGAGTGGAAAACTATTCCGACTTCCGTATTGTGATTGATAATTTGTGCTCGGGTACTCATGGTGCTGACTATGCCATTGACGACATTCGTCTATATATCCAGCACGCTAAGGTGGACGTGCTGCAGAATCAGCCTGCTTGTCCTGACGCTACTAACGGAAGTGTGGCTAATTCTAATATCACACTCAAGATTACCTCGCACTACGAAAATGTGCAGGCTATAACAGGTGTGGGCAAAGAGTCGAAGTTGTTTTATCGAATATCCGATATGGATGGTAATCCGTTTGCGGGTATCGACTATAATGGCGACGGAAAGGCTGACGAATATGGCGTGGTAACTATACCTGCCAACTATGATGCTTCTTCTTCGGCGTTTGCTATAGACCCTGAGGGACATGTAATATTGATAATAGCCAACAGGTACTTCAACTTGCCTTTGGGAAAGAAGTTTTATGTTTCGGTGGCTTATCCTGATGCTGATGGCAAGCCTGAGGAATGGGGTAAGCAAACTGATGCATGCTCGTCGTATAGCGAGGAATTCAGTATTGTGCAACAGAAGGTAGCCATATCCGATGCCAACGGAAGTGTGGTTACTACGGTGAGAGTGTCGTGCGACGGCAATAGTACGCCTGATGTGGATATTAATGCAAAGCTTGAGACTGCCGACAATGTGGGCGGTGGCTCTATCTTGCTTAATAACGTGAAGTTTGATTGGTTTGTGGGAACAAATGATGGCGCAGACAATAAATTTTCTTCTATCACAGGGTTGCAGGAGGCGTTAGGAAACTTTCGCCTGAAGTATCCTGATGCGACTTCTCTTAATGCAGCATTCAAAACATCTAATCCTACCGACTACGACATACTTGATAAATATATCAAGGGCGTAGATGGCGAGGGAACATTGGTATTGGCAGCAAGCAACAGTCTTACGGGGTATAAGTTTAAGCAGGTGGGAACATACAAGATAGCGGCTGTTCCTATTGCAACTTCAATACTGCAGGGAACCGTGACTTACAAAATATGTCCAAACCCTATGTACTTCACTATTCGTATTGTGGAGGATGGTCCGAAACTTATACTTGGTTTCGACAATGTGGCTTATCCTACCGACGACCGTGCCGTGCGCATTGGTTTGCCGCAGATAAATGAGATGCTGAAGAAGGCGGATAATGGCATGCTGATATTGCCGGTGGCTGATCTTAATAATGGAAATGACAAGAATGTTGAGATTACGTTCCGTGATCATCAACAGGTATTTATCTCAGACAGCAACGACCCTACTTTCACTTCAACAAAACAGATTATTGGTAAGTTGAAAGAAGAAACTCTGGCAACAGGAAAAAAGACATTGGGACTGGTGTTTGATGATAATGTCTTGAATATTCTGCATGAAGGATATTGGTATGAGCTGAACTTCTCGTATAAACTGTCTAATAATAGTTCGACAGCTGCATGTCCTGGCGATTTGTTCATAAAGTTAAAGGTGGTGCCAGAGTATCTTTCATGGTTTCCTACTGTTGCTAACAAGCTTAATGCCAACTGGAACAACGACCTGAACTGGAAGCGCTCTACTGCAGCCGAACTATACGATAAAAGCTATGAAGACTATGGTGAGGCTACTTATGGCAATACAGCTAATAGCAGCTTGACAAGACAACAGGCTTATACGCCAATGAAATTCTCGAAGGTTGTTATACCTGAAAACAAGTTGGTATATCCAGGTCTTGGCAATATCGTATACCGTGTGGGTAACGACATCGCTACGAAGTTGACAAACTTTAAGGGCGAGGAGGCTACATCGGGTATTGCATACGACTTTGTGGTGTCATGGAACGACAATACTGCCGACCCTGCCGACCATTCTACAGACGGCAACGGAACGTTTAAGTGTGAGACTTTCCATGGTAATCTCTGCGACCAGATATTCTTCAAGGCGCAAGCAGAGCTGCTCAACCAGCCATACCTTATATATAATAAGGCGTATGTGGAGAAAGAGGTGACTCAGAATAAATGGAATATTATCTCGACACCATTGAAGGATGTATATGCGGGCGACTTCTTTGTGCCATTAACAACAGGTAGGGAAGACTCAAAAACAGCTTTCCAGACTATGAACTTCGGAGAGACTTCAGATAATAGAGTCTATGCTCCAGTGTATCAGCGCAACTGGGATAGTAATGCCACCCAGGTAGTAGATAGAGTTACTAATTATAAAGCTCATGACTATAATGGCACAAATATCAGCATTGATACTATTTCAGATGTTTCGATGAATGTTGAGTCGCTATATTGGAGCCATGTATACAATAAACTCGACGAGAAATATGAGAAAGGAAAGGGCTTTGCTCTAAAGGCTGGCGACCAGTATAAACAGTTGTCGGCAAAATGGCTCTTCCGTTTGCCAAAGGAGGATGTGGAATATACATACTTCAAACCAGATGGCTGGTATTCTGACTTGAAGGTTTCTGTGCCAAAGCCTGAAAAGTATATGCTAAATGTGCCATACTCTAATGAGCCAAGTTGGCTGGGCGAAATCTCTCAGCCGCTCACAGCCAACACTCATAGCAACAACCTATACTACATAGTGGGCAACCCTTATACTGCTTCGCTTAGTATGTATCGTTTCTTGAACGGAAATCCAAGTTTTGCGCGCAAAGTGTGGACGCTGGATAATGGAGTGCTGAATGCGCATAACATACCTGAGGGAACATACAACCGCAAGGATGACTATATCATCGAACCTATGCAGGGATTCTTTGTGAAGGTGAAGGAAGGTGCAACGGTGAACCAAGCTTACTTTACATTGATGATGACTACAGACCGCTGGATATCGGGTGGTTCTGCAATATCTGAGACACCAGCGAAGATGAGCATCAATGTGGTAGAGAATGGTAAACGAATGGCTATGGCAAAGGTGGTGGTGAAGGATGATGCCGATGACGACTTCAACGACGATGAGGATATAGAATTGCTCAACAACACAGAGCTGGAGGATATTCCGCAGGTGTACACCATAGCTGGCACTCAGGCTGCTGCGCTCAACACTTTGCCAAAGATTGGCATCTTGCCATTTGGAGTGATAGCAAAGGAAAAGAAGATGGTGGCTGTGGAGTTGGAGGCAAACAGGTATCTCAATGCCCCACTCTATATTCTCGACGCCAAGACAGGCACCTATACCCCAGCCGACCATGCCATAGAGATTGAAGCCAACGAGCATGGCAGATATTATATCACTACGGCAATGTACAACATCGAAAGCAACAGCGAGGAAAACAACATTCTCTGCTTCTCGCCTCAGAGTGGCACCATCACGGTGAGCTCGATAGCAAGCAATCTTGCCTCTGTGAGAATCTACACCATCGATGGTAAACTCCTGACTTCTGCCTCAGGCATTAATGCCACATCATGGCATAAGCAAGTGGCTACGGGACTATATATAATAAAGATAGCTACGGAGGATAAGAAGGAGAAAACGGTGAAAATGAGGGTATAGAAAGCCTCACCCCCAGCCCCTCTCCAAAAGAGAGGGGAGTAAATACTCTTTTTGATGGAGAAATGTTGCTGGAGGAATGAGTAATATATACTATAATAGATAAAAAAAAGAGCATGTCGTTTGACATGCTCTTTTTTTATGATTTAATCCGTAAGTTATAGTCAATACTCTCACCCCTCAAGTCTAATTACTCCCCTCTCTTTTGGAGAGGGGCTGGGGGTGAGGCTTTTATTTTACAAACGCTCGTGAGCCTGACGTGCGATAACGTCGAGCTGCTGCTCGCGAGTAAGGTCGATGAACTTAACAGCGTAGCCACTTACACGGATGGTGAAGTTAGCATATTCTGGCTTCTCAGGATGTTCCATAGCGTCCTTGAGCTTGTCTACGCCAAATACGTTGACATTCAAGTGGTGAGCACCCTGTGAGAAGTAGCCGTCCATAACGTTAACCAAAGTGTTAGCACGCTCCTCGTCATCGTGGCCAAGAGCATCAGGGTTGATGGTCTGGGTGTTAGAGATACCGTCGAGAGCATACTTGTAAGGCAACTTAGCTACAGAGTTGAGCGAAGCCAACAAACCGTTCTTCTCAGCACCGTAAGATGGGTTAGCACCAGGAGCAAGAGGAGTACCAGCCTTACGTCCGTCAGGCATGTTGGAAGTATACTTACCATAAACCACGTTAGAAGTGATGGTGAGGATACTTGTTGTAGGCTCAGAGTTGCGGTATGTGTGGTGCTTCTTGATCATTGCCATGAAGGTCTTGAGCAACCAAACAGCAATCTCGTCGGCACGCTCATCGTCATTACCATAGCGTGGGAATTCACCTTCTGTCTCGAACTCGAGTGGGAAACCAGTCTCGTCGCGGATGATGTTGACCTTAGCATACTTGATAGCAGAGATAGAGTCAACAACATGGCTGAAACCAGCAATACCAGTAGCGAAAGTACGACGAACGTCTGTATCGATGAGAGCCATCTCAGCAGCCTCGTAGAAGTACTTATCGTGCATGTAGTGGATGAGGTTCAATGTCTTAACATAAACAGCTGCAAGCCACTCCATCATATCCATGAAGCGAGGCATGAACTCTTCGTATGTCAAAACGTCGCCTTCTACTGGACGGTAAGCAGGACCGCACTGCTCGCGAGTCTTAGAGTCTACACCACCGCTGATAGCATAAGTGAGACACTTAGCGAGATTGGCACGAGCACCGAAGAACTGCATCTCCTTACCAGTCTGAGTAGCAGAAACGCAGCAGCAGATGCTGTAGTCGTCGCCCCAGATAGGACGCATCACGTCGTCGTTCTCATACTGAATAGAGCTTGTCTTAACGCTAATCCAAGCAGCGAAACGCTTGAAGTTTTCAGGCAAACGCTTACTATAGAGCACGGTGAGGTTTGGCTCTGGTGAAGGACCCATGTTGACGAGAGTGTGGAGGAAACGGTAGTCGCTCTTTGTTACCATCGAACGTCCGTCCTGACCCATACCACCAACTTCGAGAGTAGCCCAAACAGGGTCGCCGGTGAAGAGCTCGTTGTAAGAAGGGATACGAGCAAACTTAACCATACGGAGCTTCATTACCAAGTGGTCGATGAGTTCCTGTGCCTGATCCTCGGTGATGACACCAGCCTTGAGGTCGCGGTCGATATAGATATCGAGGAATGTAGAAACACGGCCTACTGACATAGCAGCACCATTCTGAGTCTTAACAGCTCCGAGGTAGCCGAAGTAGAGCCACTGAACAGCCTCGCGTGCGTTAGCAGCAGGACGAGAGATGTCGAAGCCATAAGAAGCAGCCATCTGCTTAAGACCGTTCAAAGCCTTGATCTGCATAGCTACTTCCTCGCGAAGGCGGATTACATCGTCGATCATTTCGCGATCGCCCATCTCTGCGAGGTCACGCTTCTTGTCAGCGATAAGGAAGTCGATACCGTAGAGAGCTACACGGCGGTAGTCGCCAACGATACGTCCACGACCGTAAGTGTCAGGAAGACCAGTAAGAATATGATTGTGGCGAACGAGCTTCATCTCAGGAGTGTAAGCATCGAAAACGCCATCGTTGTGAGTCTTTACATAATGAGTAAAGATGTCATGAAGCTCCGCTGCTGGCTGGTAGCCATAAGTGGTGCAAGCCTGCTCAGCCATCTTGATACCACCATAAGGCATGAAAGCGCGCTTAAGTGGCTTGTCGGTCTGCAGACCTACGACAGCCTCAAGATCTTTGAGATTGTCATCGATATAAGCAGGTCCATAGGCATTGATGCCGGAAACAACGTTTGTTTCCATGTCGAGCACACCACCCTTAGCTCTTTCTTCTGCCTGCAATTTCTGCAGCACATCCCAGAGCTTGCGTGTAGCCTCTGTTGGTTCAGCGAGAAACTTTTCATCTCCATCGAACGGTGCATAGTTGTTCTGGATGAAATCTCTAACATTTACTTCGTCTTGCCAAAGGGACTTCTTGAATCCCTGCCATTCTGTTCTCATAAATGAAAAAAATTATTGTTTGAAATGAGTTATAATAGTATTAGAAAATACTCTTACCCTAAAAATGTGGTGCAAAGGTACAACATTTAATTCATATTTCAGAAGTATTTCCTGCATATTTGCTTTTCATCGCTATAATTACCTATTTTGGAGGATGGCGGCAGAGGAAGATAGAAATGAATAACGAGGAGAAGGAAATGGAAAGCAGAGGGAGATAGAAATAAAAAACGAGGATGTAGAAGTACACCCTCGTTTTATATTATGCTACTAACAAATAGCTTATTTGCTGTTTTTCAATAGCTTTATTTGCTGTTTTTCAAAGCTTCGATAGCAAGCGAAAGCTGGTCGGGACAGCTTGTTGGCTTGTTGCCACAAGTGATGCCACGCAGTCTGGCAATAACCTCGTCGGCATCCATGCCTTCTACGAGACGCGAAACGCCACAGGTGTTGCCCATGCATCCACCAACAAACGAGACATCATGAATTTTGTTGTCGTCGTCGATAGAAACATTGATTAGCTTGCTACATGTGCCCTGAGTAGGATAACAGATGTTCTTCATACTTATAATTATTCTGCGTCCTCAGCAGGCTTCATGTTTGTATAAACAGTCTGCACATCGTCGAAGTCTTCAAGACGCTCTATCATCTTGTCGATAGTTTCGCGCTCCTCAGCTGTTACGTCCTTGAGGTCGTTAGGGATGTAGGTGAACTCAGCACCAGTAACCTCGAAGCCCTCAGACTCGAGATGTTTCTGGATGTCGCCGAAGCTCTTAGGATCGCCATAGATAGTGATTTCGCCTGCTTCCTCGTCCTCGTCGTATTCATCTTCTACTCCGTAGTCGATGAGGTCGAGAATCATCTCGTCCATATCAACGCCGTCCTTCTTCTTGAATGTGAACACGCTCTTGTGGTCGAAGAGGAACGAGAGGCTACCTGTGGTACCCATGTTACCGTTGAACTTATTGAAGACAGAACGAACGTCGCCTACAGTACGAGTGGTGTTGTCGGTAAGAGTGTCAACGAAGATAGCTACTCCGTGAGGACCATATCCCTCGTAAGTAACCTCCTTGTATTCGCTCTGATCCTTACCCATAGCGTTCTTGATAGCACGCTCGATGTTGTCCTTAGGCATGTTCTCGCGCTTAGCATTAGCGATGATAGCACGAAGAGTAGGATTGTTCTCTGGTTCTGGACCGCCAGCCTTTACAGCAATGGCAATCTGCTTGCCAATCTTTGTAAATGTACGAGCCATGTGGCCCCATCTCTTAAGCTTTGTAGCTTTACGGTATTCAAATGCTCTTCCCATAGTGTTATTGTGTATTGTTTTTTTTGTTTTGTTCTTGGTTATTCACGCCAATAATGTAGTCAGCGAATTATCGAAGTTCTGCAGCAAGCTTGTTCTTGAGGTTGCTGATGAGCTTCTGCATGATGGCGTCAATCTGCTTGTCGTTGAGAGTCTTCTGCTCATCCTGGAGGATGAAGTTGACAGCGTAGCTCTTCTTACCCTCAGGCAAGTTCTTGCCCTGGTAAACATCGAAGAGTTCAACCTTCTTAAGCAGTTTCTTCTCAGACTGACGAGCCACGTCGACGATCTGAGCGAATGTCACATTATTGTCGATGAGCAATGCCAAGTCGCGGCTAACAGCAGGATATTTGCTAAGTTCTGTGAACTCAACCTTATTCTTGCGGATGGCCTTCATGGCGTTGGTCCAATTGAAGTCGGCATAGTAAATCTCAGAAGCGATGTCAGCCTGCTTCTGCAACTTGCGAGCCACGATACCCATCTCAACGATAGTCTTGCCGCCACGAGTCATGATGTTCAAGCCCTTAGCAAAGATGTCGTTGGTAGAATTCTCCATTACCACCATGCCCGATGTGATACCGATGCGAGCAAGGACATTCTCTACGTAAGCCTTGAGCTCGTAGAATGAAGAATCCTCGTTAGGATGTGCCCATGAGCCCTCTACTCTCTTACCAGAAACCCAGAGTCCGAGGTGGCGCTCCTGACGGTAAGCATTTATAGGAGCATCAGCCGACCACTTGTCAGCATCGTAGTGATAGCAGTTGCCAAACTCGAAGAAACGGAGGTTGCCATTCTTGCGGTTAGCATTACGCATGATGCTCTCTAAGCCACCAAACAAAAGACTCTGACGCATCACTCCAAGGTCTGCGCTCAGAGGATTCATCACCTTAACGGTGGAGTCGGCGCTGTAGGTCTTGAGGTCGGTATAGTAAGCTGTCTTGGTGAGCGAGTTGTTCAATATTTCATTGAAGCCGCAACCAACGAGCTGTTCGCCAATAAGGTTTTCGAGCTTATGAATCTTGTCCTGCTCGCTTGGAATAGTGAGCGACGACTTGAGCTGCAAAGGAATCTCTACATTATTATATCCATAGATGCGGAGGATGTCCTCAACAACGTCGCATGGACGCTGCACGTCTACACGATAAGCAGGAACCACGAGGTTGAGACCATTTTCGTCTTCAGCTACGATCTTCATCTCGAGCGAAGAAACGATATTCTTTATAGTGTCGTTGCCGATGTGCTTGCCGATGAGAGTATCTACGTAAGCATAGTCGAGACGAACGTCAGCATCAGGAACCAAAGTAGGATATTCATCCTTTATTTCCATAGAAATCTTACCGCCAGCCAACTCCTTGCAGAGGATAGCAGCCTGCTTCAAAGCATAGATAAGACCATTAGGGTCGATGCCACGCTCGAAACGGAAACTGGCATCGGTGCTCAAGCCATGACGACGTGCGCTCTTGCGAATCCATGTAGGGTGGAAATAAGCGCTCTCCAAAATCACGTTGCGTGTGGTTTCGTAGGTGCCACTACCCTTGCCGCCAAAGATACCAGCAATACACATAGGCTCCTCGGCATTGCAGATGCTAAGGTCGTGGAGTCCGAGCTCATGGTCTTCGCCATCGAGAGTGGTGAAGTGTGTGCCCTCAGGCTGAGTGCGCACAACAATCTTGTTGCCCTTCACCATGTCAGCATCGAAACAATGCATTGGCTGACCATACGCCATCATCACATAGTTGGTGATGTCGACGATGTTGTTGATAGGACGAACGCCGATGATGTTGAGCTTATTCTGAAGCCACTCTGGACTTTCCTTAACTTCGCAGTCGGTGATAGAGATGCATGCATAGCGCTTGCAAGCTTCTGTGTTCTGAATCTCCACATCGATGTTGAGGTCGTGGTTGTCGACAACAAACTTGTCGCAATCAGGACGATGCAACGATGTCTGATAGCCATTCTGCAAAAGCCAAGCATAGAGGTCGCGAGCCACACCATAATGGCTGAGAGCGTCAGCACGGTTGGCTGTGATATCAATCTCTATTACCCAGTCGCTTTCGAGGTGATAGTATTCGGCAGCAGGCATTCCGACCTGAGCATCCTCAGGCAATACGATGATGCCATCGTGAGAGGTGCCAACGCCGATTTCGTCTTCGGCACAAATCATGCCAAGACTCTCTACGCCACGAAGCTTAGATTTTTTGATTACGAATTCCTTGTCACCATCATAGAGCACGCAGCCAAGGTCGGCAACGATAACTTTCTGACCAGCAGCAACATTAGGAGCGCCACAAACAATCTGCTGTGGTTCGCCCTTGCCGAGGTCGACTGTGGTAACATGTAGATGATCACTATTAGGATGTGCTTCGCATGTAAGTACTTTACCTACATACAGACCTTTCAAACCACCCTTGATGGTTTGTACTTCTTCGAGAGCGTCAACTTCCAATCCGCATGATGTCAGCGCGTCCGCTGTTTGCTGTGGAGTAAGGTCGAAGTCGACATACTCTTTAAGCCATTTATAAGATATATTCATTATAATGATTTGTATATGTTCTCAAAAACTTTGCAAAAGTACTAAATTCAGCGAACTTATACAAATTTTTAATCATTAATTTATAAAAGGCTCAAAGCGAAGGCTTGGGAAGAGGGAAATGGAGGGAGCGAAAAGAGGAATAAAAGGGAGATAAAAGGAAGCGAAAAGAAAGCGAAAAGGAAGCGACGGCGTAGAAACGCCATCGAACAAGGACGGACTAACCATAGAAAAAAGAGGCAGAAGGCGAGATGAAGGCTGAAGGCAAATGGGCTGAAGGCAAAGGGGCTAAAGGCAAAAGGGGCTAAAGGCGAGATGGAAGCTAGCCTCGCAGCCAAGCTCCATTAAAAGGAAAGCTTGGCGAGGCGGCCGCGAAGAGCTTCGGCTTCCGACTTACGGATGGAGAGCGTGATGGAGCAAGTGTTGTCGAAGGTTTGGGAGATGATGCGAGGCTGCATATCTTTCACCACCTTCATCACATCGTTCATCATGGGGTAAGTGAAGGTGTAGGTGATTTTCTCCTCCACCAGCCTTGTTTCTATCTCGCAATGCTCTATGGCGTCGGCAGCAGCTGTGCGATAAGCCACGATAAGTCCGCCCGTGCCGAGGTTTACTCCGCCATAATACCTGATTACTACGATGAGAATATCAGTAAGCTCATTAGAGTTTATCTGACCAAGAATAGGTTTGCCTGCTGTTGCCGAAGGTTCGCCATCGTCGTTGGCACGAAATTCGAGGCGCTCAGCACCAAGCATATAGGCATAACACACATGACGGGCATCGTAATATTTCTTGCGATACCCGTCAACGATTTTCTTTGCATCATCCACACTTTCTATATGGTGAGCAAAGGCGAGGAACTTACTCCTTTTCTCGGAGTAAAATCCCTCACCTATGATTTCATTTGCTATTGTTTTATATTCGTCAAGCATTCATTATGATAATTTGTGGATAACGATACCAGACCTAAGCTTTGGTTCGAACCATGTAGCCTTAGGAGGCATAATCTTTCCGCTGTCGGCAATATCCATAATCTGCTGCATAGTGACAGGATAAAGAGCGAGAGCCATACGCATTTCGCCACTATCCACACGACGCTTCAGTTCTTCCAAGCCACGGAGTCCACCTACGAAGTCGATACGATTGCTACCTCTGAGGTCGCGGATGCCGAGCAAGTCGTCGAGGATGAGTCGGCTCGAGATGTCGACATCAAGTACTCCGATTGGGTCGGTATCGTCGTATGTTCCTTCCTTAGCTGTGAGCGAGTACCAATGACCATCAAGATACATCGAGAACTCATGCAAGCGTTGAGGTTTGTAGATTTCTTCGCCCTTGTCTTCAACGATGAAGTTGCGTGCGAGTTTTTGCAAAAACTCTTTGCTTTCCATGCGGTTAAGGTCTTTAACCACGCGGTTGTAGTCGAGGATGGTGAGCTGAGAAGCCTGGAAGCAAACAGCCATGAAATAGTTGTATTCCTCGTCGCCACGATGCTTAGGATTATTCTTAGCCTTCTCAGCACCCACCAAAGCAGCAGCAGCCGAACGATGGTGACCATCAGCGATATACAGACTTGGCATCTTGGCAAACTCTTCGGTAATGGTCTTGATGTCATTATCGTCGGAGATTACCCAGAACTTATGTCCGAAGCCATCGACAGGAGCTATGAAATCATACTCTGGTTCGGTGGCAGCATAGCGCTTGATGAGGTCGTCGAGCACCTTATTGTCGGGATAAGCAAAGAAAACAGGTTCAATGTTTGCATTATTTATGCGAACATGCTTCATTCTGTCTTCCTCTTTATCTCTACGTGTAAGCTCATGCTTTTTAATCACGCCATTCATATAGTCGTCGACAAAAGCACCTACCACAAGTCCATACTGTGTTTTACCATTCATGGTCTGTGCGTAGATATAATATTGCTCCTTGTCATCTTGCACGAGCCATCCCTTGTCTTGGAACTTCTGGAAGTTCTCGGCAGCCTTCTCGTACACACGAGGGTCGTATTCGCTGGTGCCTACAGGGAAATCAATCTCAGGTTTGATGATGTGGTACAAGCTCATCTCGTTGTCGCCAGCTTCAGCTCTTGCCTCTTCAGAGTCAAGAACGTCGTATGGGCGCGACTCGACCTTTTCAACAAGGTCTTTAGGTGGGCGTATGCCCTTAAAAGGTTTAATGGTTGCCATAGGTTTTATTTATTGAGAATTACTTATTCACCTGGAACTTAGTGCATCCGTCGGTGAAGAAAGCATTAATCTGCTTAGCTGCAGCAATACCGGCATTGGTGTTAGCCTCTGCTGTCTGTGCACCCATCTTCTTAGGTGTGCTGAAATAGCGACCCTCAAACTGTGCGAACTCTGCGTCAGCATCAGGCTTGATGTCGGTGATGTACTTGATATCTGTGCGCTCAGCCATAAGTTTCAAGAGTTCAGGCTCATTGATAACTTCCTTGCGAGCGGTGTTGATCAAGATAGCGCCCTTCTTCATCTTGCCTACCAAAGCAGCGTTGATGCTCTGCTTAGTCTCGGCAGTAGCAGGAATATGGAGCGAAACAACATCGCAAGTCTCGAACAAAGCATCCTGGCAGTCAACGGCTTTTACGCCAGCAGCCTCGATAGCCTCCTTAGGGCAGAATGCGTCGTATGCATAAACCTCCATACCGAAGCCAGCAGCGATGCGAGCCACGTTGCGACCTACATTACCGAAAGCCAAGATACCGAGTTTCTTGCCCTTGAGCTCTGTGCCAGCCTTGCCATTATAGAAATTGCGCACAGCGAAAACCAACAATCCGAATACCAATTCGGCAACGGCGTTAGAATTCTGTCCAGGAGTGTTCTCTGCCACCACCTTGTGGGCTGTAGCTGCCTCGAGGTCGATATTGTCGTAGCCAGCACCAGCGCGAACTACAATCTTAAGCTGTTTAGCTGCGTCGAGCACCTCAGCGTCAACTTTATCAGAGCGGATAATCATAGCGTCAGCATCCTTAACAGCGTCGAGGAGCTGAGCTTTTTCTGTATATTTTTCAAGCAACACAAGTTCGTTGCCTGCACTTTCTACTACTTCTTTAATTCCCTGTACAGCAGCTGCTGCAAAAGGTTTTTCGGTTGCTACGAGTACTTTCATAATCGTTTTCTTTATAGGTTAAATTATTTAGGGAGTTATATTTTGGGACTCTCCAGCCCCGCCCTATAACTCCCCATGAGCAAAATGTACTTTCAATTAATGATTAGCTTCGAAATCCTTCATCGCCTGAACGAGAGCGTTGACACCCTCCATAGTCATAGCGTTGTAGCAGCTAGCACGGAATCCACCTACTGAGCGGTGACCCTTGATACCAACCATACCGCGCTCTGTTGCGAAGTCGAAGAATGGTTTCTCGAGCTCCTTGTATTCGTCGTTCATCACGAAGCAGATGTTCATCAATGAGCGAGAATCCTCTTCCACAGTACCACGGAAGAGCTTGTTGCGGTCGATTTCTGCATAAAGAACTTCAGCACGCTCATGAGCACGCTTGTCGGCAGCAGTCAAACCACCATTCTTCTTCAACCAGCGGAGGTTCTCCATCATAGCGTAGATAGGAACAACTGGAGGAGTATTGAACATAGAACCCTTCTCAACGTGGGTGCGATAGTCGATCATTGTAGGCAACTCGCGTGGAGCCTTGCCAAGTTCATCATCCTTAACGATGATAACGGTAACACCAGCCATAGAGATATTCTTCTGAGCACCAGCGAAGATTGCCTTGTACTTTGAAACGTCGACAGGACGGCTCATGATATCAGAAGACATGTCGGCAATCATTGGCACCTTTACGTCCAACTCCTTGCGAATCTCTGTACCATAGATAGTGTTGTTGGTGCAGACATGTAGATAGTCAGCATCAGCAGGCACCTTATCCTCAAATCCCTTAGGATAGAAGCTATAGTTAGCGTCAGCCGAGGAAGCAACCTCAACCACCTCGCCGAAAAGCTTTGCCTCTTTAAGAGCCTTCTTAGCCCATGTACCAGAGTTTATGAAAGCAGCCTTCTTAATCAAGAAATTGGCTGGAATCTGCATAAACTGAAGCGAAGCACCTCCACCAAGGAAGATTACTGAATATCCCTCAGGGATATCAAGAAGTTCTTTGAATAGGGCTACACACTCGTCTACGACGGGCTGAAAATCTTTAGCACGGTGGCTGATCTCCATCAGTGAGAGTCCTGAACCATTGAAATCTAAAATTTGCTTTGCAGTATTCTCGATAACCTCACGTGGGAGAATCGAAGGTCCTGCGTTAAAGTTGTACTTCTTCATCTGACTGAATTTTTAATAATTGGTTGTATTACGACTGCGAAGTTAGGTCTTTTATTTGAATATTCCAAATATTTCTATGAAAATCTACAAAAAATCGCAATATTAAGTGTATACTCTACATATTTATAGCAAATTTACACTATTTTTATACTATTTGCCAATTATTCAGTCTTATTATCTAACACTTTGTACAGAGTGTTCGAGCACAGCGTTTACTTTTTCACCTCTTCCCATATTGTTCGTATACCTTTTATCTTTTCGCCCCTTGTTTTTTGTAATACATTCGTCATTTTCAGGCGATTTACGGCTACGTAACAGTAATAGTCTTTCACATCAATTCTGCCGATGTCATCCTTGCCTAACTCGGCTTTTTTGCACAAGAAGCCCACGATGTCGCCCTTGCTAATCTTGTCTTTCTTGCCTTTGCCAAGATAGAGTGTAGCCATGCGAGGTTTCGAAGGCTTTGCGTCAGGGTCTACTTCGGGCACATAATCTTCGATTTCGCCCTCCACATATTCAGGAATATATTCGCCCTGCGAGAGGATGAAGAAAGCCCTACCCTCTTTATCCCATCTTGCCGTACGACCAATGCGGTGGGTGTAGTTTTCTTGGGTTTCTGGAATATGATAGTGAACGATGTTGGCGATGTTAGGAATATCGAGTCCGCGACTGCCAAGGTCGGTGCTCACGAGCACGCAGGCTGAGCCATTAGAAAATCTGTATAAAGCAGCCTCGCGCTCCTTTTGGTCAAGTCCGCCATGGAAAGCCGAAACCGAGAAACCATTTTCTGTAAGGAAAGCTGCTGTACGCTCCACGCTGTCGCGATAGTTTAGGAACACGATGGTGCTCTCGTCCTTGAAGCTAAGGAGCAGTTGGCGCAAGGTGCCGAGTTTATCTTTATCCTGACTTTCCACCTTATATATATTAATACGCTCACAAGGCTCTTCCACCAGATAGTCGAGGGTTTCTTTTGTCTTGGCATTGACGAAGCGTGGAATTTCTTCGGCATCGGTAGCTGAGAGCAGAATGCGCTTCTTCAGATTAGGGAATTTCGCCATGAGCTGTTCCATCTCGTTGCGGAATCCCATCTCAAGACATTTGTCAAACTCGTCGATAACGAGAATCTTCACCTTGCTTGTTTCCAGGTTGCCTTTGTCGAAATGGTCGTTCAAGCGACCAGGAGTACCAAACACCACCTGTGGACACACCTGTCGGAGCTGTCTATGCTCATCCATCGTTGGGCGACCGCCATAGCATGCCATAGAGCGGAGTCCTGAACCCATGTTTGTCATCACGGTCTGCGACTGCAATGCCAATTCGCGTCCAGGCACCACTACCACCACCTGCAGGTCGTCGCTTGTACCATCCACGAGTTCTGCCACAGGCAACAGATAAGCCAACGTCTTACCAGTACCAGTTGGCGACAACACCACCACATCGTTGTTGTGTCTCACGATAGTTTCGTAGGCATCCTGCTGCATAGCGTTCAGCGCCTCTATTCCGAGTTTATCTAATATCTTGTTAATTTCCATTATCTTATAGTTCTTTGAATTCGTATTATTTTCCGCCTACATTCTTTATAACCCTATCTATTTCTTCAAACTCCTCGCCCATATTTAGGTTCAGATAGATAGTGTAAAGTGGCAATCCCCATTTATCTTTCAATGCAGGCAGCGCCTTGCGAGCCTTTTCAAGATAAGGCAACGCCTGCTTATAAAGTCGCTGTTGCTCCTGCTTCTGTCGGTTGCGATTAGCCGGTTTGCCAAGCACGCTCATTTCCACAGCCTTATTAAAACAAGCCAGACCAGCATTCAGCATCACCTCGGCAGTACTATCCCCACGAGCGATGATAGAATCGCAGAGCGCCAAACATTCATCATAGCGCGAAAGATTGAGCAAGATTGTAGATTTTGCAGCACTCAACAAGCTGTCAGCAGGATTTGCCTTTAGCGCAGCATCGTTAATATCAAGCGCCTTATCCCATCTGCCTTCGCCCGAATAGTAAGCCATGAGCTGAGTATAGAAATAAGAATTCTGATTAAAGCGTTCAAAACCCTCGTGGAGTGATTTCAGATAGCGAGTGGTGTCGCCCTCCAAGAGATATGTAGCCGAAAGATACTGCAACATTGGTTCCCAATATTTCTCTTTCTTCAGCGCCAAATAGGTGTGATGAAGAGTCTTCACAGGGTCTTTCATCTTATACCCGCAATATACAGCCCAGAAAGCAGCCTTTGGCATAAGCGTATCTTTTTCAGCATAGTTGCGACCCGTAAAGAGCGGAGCGCTACCACAATGAATATAAGTATCCAAACAGTTGTAAGCCTCGTCGTATTTACCCTTGCCTATAAAATAGAAAGCACCATTATATAGATTTGGGCGCAGAGTATTGAGCATATCTGCATGTTTTTTGCGATATTCCGGTCTCACCCTACCTTTTTTATCAGGCATAGCATCGATAGAATCAAAGCGTTCCATATCTATAAACAATCGTCGAGCAATATTAAAGAGCGCTGCCGTATCGTATTTTTGCTTAAGATACAGCTTCTCGTTGCCCTGATCATATTGCTTTTTTATCGCCTCAAACATAGTGAGCCAAATCTTCGTCTCACGAACATTATCTGAATCTTCGAGCAGTTTTCTCATCGACTGCTCAGCCTGCGCAAGATTATTGCCAGCCTTAATATTCGCTTTAGCTTGCGACAGCTCCTTTTTCTGAGCCATACAAAGCGAAGTCACAGAAAGAAACAACAGAAGTATAACTTTTCTCATCGTATATTTTTACCTTATTTTGTTCTTTTCGCTATCCGAGCAACACCATTAAACAAAAAGAAGCCACTATATATTTATTGACATGCAAATATACTCATTTTTCCCGTAACAGCCAAGCATTTAATCACTTTTTAACGGGAATAAACAACCATTTCCCCGTAACAACCAAACACACCCGCTCAAACGTCCATAAATGCACAAAAATCCGCCTCGCGCCGCCCGACTATCCGCATCGCCCCACAAGAATAGTCGCACAGCCTCTTACGAATAGTCGCATAGAGCAATTCGAATACTCACACGAGCAACAGCGACTAAACCGCAGAAAAGCATCAACGAAAGCAGGAACGACAGTCAATGAACCCCAGAAGTGAAAGTCAACTAAATCAGTACGGAATTTGAAATGTTAAATTAAAGAGG
>ERZ1026862.292-NODE-292-length-32954-cov-90.262713_pt1 | contig 32954 bp, 22 predicted proteins | sample MGYA00380161_ERZ1026862 | MGnify/ENA primary metagenome ERZ1026862 (study PRJEB33269, sample SAMEA4719797) | human gut metagenome | biome: human-associated habitat; feature: organic feature; material: feces | place: Cameroon | collected 2013-10 ... | reverse complement strand
TGAAGAAGTCGGGGTCGATATTCTTATTTGCTGAACAAAAAACTGCTATTTTCATGTCTTTATCTTCTATGATTATGATGTTTTATCTGTTGTTTATTGATGTTTAGGCAAAGATACGCAAAAATATCGAGATTATTCATCTGTTTTTGCGGATAATTTCTTAATTTTGCAAACAATAACTAATCTGATAAACAAAAATAGATTTCTTATAAAACAGGACAAAAGATTTCTTATAAACGATACAACAGAATGAAAAGGATTATCACATATAGCATCATTGCATTACTGCAGGCGTCTGTAGCGTTTGCACAGGTCTCTCAGAAGCCGAAGCTTCAGAAGCGGGAGAAGTATGAATGGGAGGGAGAAATTCCTACCTACGTGGAGCAACTGAAGAAGGAACTGACCTATCCGATGGCTTGGGGCAACAGTCCTATCAGAAACTTCAAGAAGTGGAAGAAGGCGGCAAGGGCGAAGGTTCTTGAATGCATGATGACGCCTCCGAAAGCGGCTGCGGCTTGGAATATGGAAGTATTGGGCGAGGAACAGAGAGACGGATATAAGGCGCAGAAAATCGCCTTCAATATCAACGCCTATTCCCGCATTACGGCTTATCTCCTGATTCCGGATGGAGAAGCAGAGAAGATTTTGAATGCAGAAGCAGGGAAGAACTCGAATGCAGAAGTTGGATTGCAGCTTTCTGCCCAAAATAAGAAAGCGGGGAAATTTCCTGCCGTAGTGGCGCTCCACGACCATGGTGCCCATCTCTTTATCGGAAAGGAGAAGATGATTCGCCCTTTCTTTACAAAGGAAGAATGGGGAGAAAACAAGGATATTTCTGAAGCAAAAACGGAAGCGCAGAATGAAAGAAAAGAAGCGCTGGGAGAAAGAAAGGGAGAGCTGAAAGAAAACAAAGAAGAATCAACTGCAAATATAAAGGGAGGGAACGAGAGACGGAAGAAGCAGGCGCTCTGTCAGGAGATTTTGGATGATGCAGATGCTTGGGTAAACCAGCTTTATGAAGGCCAGTACGTGGGCGATTACCTGGCGAAGCACGGTTATGTGGTGCTCTCGATTGATGCGCCGATGTGGGGAGAACGAGGCCGAAAGGAGGGCGTAGATAGAAACAAATACGATCTCATCGCCGGCAACATGATGATGCTGGGTCGTGACCTTTCTGCCTTCATGACTTACGACGATATTTCCAGTACCGAGTTCCTGGCTTCGCTGCCGATGGTGGATGCGAAGCGTATCGGATGCGTGGGGTGTTCGATGGGAGCCTATCGTTCGTGGATGCTCTCTGCCTTATCGGATAGAATCAGGGTGGGTGCTTCCATCTGCTGGATGATTACCACCGATGCTCAGCTTACCAGACGTTTTGGCAGAAAGGAGAATGGTGGTTTTGCGAATTGCTTTCCTGGATTGCGCCAGTATCTCGACTATCCCCATATCGCTTCCCTCGCCTGTCCGAAACCGATGCTCTTCATCAATGGCACAAAAGACAAGCTCTTTCCCGTGCCTGGTGTAAAAGATGCTTTCAGCGAAATGCACAAGGTTTGGAAGAGTCAGGGAGCTGATAATCTGCTGGATACGGAACTTTGGGACATTCCTCATTCCTGCGGTTTGAAGGCGCAGGAGAAAATGCTGGAGTTCTTGGATAAGAATCTGAAATAGGGAAAATATCAAAAGTCCACTACGCTAACCCCTTAAAAAATGCCGTTAGCGTAGTGAACTTTTTGAATATACGAAATCAATCTTTACCACAATTCTTCAGGCGACAAGTCCTTGTCCTTTCTGCCCATCAGATAGTAATCGGCAAGGAACTGGAGGGTGGCCTGTGTAATCTTCAGACCCTCTTCCTTCACGTATCTGCTGGTGAAGATGTTGGCATCAGGAAGCATTCCCTTTTCTATCAGCTTGCAAACAATCTCGTAAGGGAAAGGAAGACCGTTGCCGGAGATGATATTGAAACAGTCCTCTGCTGCACGCTCGGCATTGTAGTATGGGTTTTCAGGCGAAGCGATGCAATGGGCGGTTCCGAAGCTGATGTTGATGCCCGTATAAGGACTTCCGTACACGATGATTCCCTTTTCGTATTTCTGAGGGAAACTGATGTTGGAAGGCAGTTCGAAACCGATATTCTTCAGGAATTCCTTCATCGTCTTGACATCCTCGATGAACACAAACTTGTCTCCATAGCCATTCTGCTTGAGCAGATTGTAGTCGTGGATGCTCTTCTTGTGTTTCTGAATATTTCTCTCAGCCTCTATCTGAGCCTTGTTGTCTTCATAAGTAGGATCGAGGAGAGCACCGGTTTGCCACCAGTCTCCACCAAATCGGAAGAGATTGCATACGAGCACATTCTCGCCGCTGAGGAAGGAAGATGCATCCCCAATATTGGTAGATTCCTTGAGCACTCTGATGAGGCTCCCTTCTTCTGCCTTCTCCTGATTCTCCTTTGAGGTCTTCTCCGGATCATCTTCCTCCTCATATAAATCCTTCAGATAGAAGAATTTCTCATCCTCTTTCATCATTCTGAAGGCTCTGGTTCCCTTGTAATCGATGTCCGTCCAGAGTTTGTGGGCAGGATGATGCTCGCTGATCTTGGCAAGCCATTCAGCAGAGGTGAGAGCCAAAAGATTGTGGCGGCTGTTCATCGTGTGCTCTATCTGGATGGAGTAGGCGATGATTTCATTGAAGCCCTGTGGAGAGCGGGCGAGCTTTTCGAGGTCGAACTGCAGGCGCTTGAGATTGTTGATGTTGAAGAAGCAGTTATAGTGAAACCATGCCAGCACGTCTCTGTATTCCAGGAACTTGTCTTCTGCTGTAGGCAACTCGCAGAGAAATTCACGCAGGCGCTCATTTTCCGGTGCAGTTTCATACTCCTTGTCGAGAAGATTATACACCAGTTTGGCAGCCAGTTCTATCGTACTGAAGAGGAAAGGTACGGCTTCCTGGATGTAGGCACTCTGCTGGTAATGGTGCCAGCACAGGAACTTGATGTCGGAGATGTTGATCTCGTCCGGATCGTATGGCGCATCATCTTCATTGAGAGAGTTCTTGACAAACTCCTTTTCGTTCTCATAGAACGGGATGTATGAACCATATCGCTTCTTGCATTCTGCGGTGAAAGTCTTCCAGATACAAGTACCGGAGAGCACGTCCTCAAAATATCCGGCGATGCAGAGGGCGAGCTGCTTGGCATCTTCCACGTCTTTGAACTGATGCGTGAAGCAGGCATCGTCGAGGGCGTGGTATATTTCATTGGATAACTCCGTATAATATTGATCCACTTCATTAGGTTTCTCGTATGGATGCATTGCCATCCATTCTTGAGTGAAAATTACTTTTTTCATATCATTCGATTGTTTGTTATTTCGTGCAAAGGTAATGAAATAATAGAGAAATCTGCAAGAAATTCAAAGTTTTTTCGTAACTTTGCACCCGAATTTAGGCAATCTTAATAAAACTATACGGTTGCCGCAAGCGTTTTAGAAGGATTTTGCACCCTAATTCATGGCTGGGAGGGTGAATTCGGCCTTCTATTTGATTATACATGAATTAAGGTTAAAAAGATTTGAAGACATTTGAAGAATTGGGCGTGAGCGAAGAGATTCGCCGTGCCATCGAAGAGCTTGGATTTGAGAATCCAATGCCAGTTCAGGAAGAAGTAATCCCATATTTGCTTGGTAATAAGAACGACGTGATTGCGTTGGCGCAGACCGGTACGGGTAAGACTGCATCTTACGGTATTCCGGTTATCCAGAAAACTGATGCCAGCAGCAAGCAGACACAGGCTATCATCCTCAGTCCTACACGTGAGCTCTGCCTCCAGATAGCAGACGATTTGAACAGTTTTGCCAAGTACATCGACGGTTTGCATATTGCCGCAGTTTATGGCGGTACCGACATCGGAAGCCAGATTCGCACCCTGAAGCATGGTGTGCAGATTATCGTGGCTACCCCTGGCCGTCTGCTCGATTTGATTAATCGTGGCGTGGCTCAGTTGGAGAACGTGAACAACGTGGTGCTTGATGAGGCTGACGAGATGCTGAACATGGGCTTCTCAGAGAGCATCAATGCCATCTTCGAGAACGTTCCGGAAGATAGAAACACCCTGCTCTTCTCGGCTACCATGAGCAAGGACATCGAGAAGATTGCCCTCAACTACCTGCACGACCACAAGGAAATCGTAGTGGGTTCGCGCAACGAGGGTGCTGAGCATGTAAACCACATCTACTATCTGGTAAATGCCAAGGACAAGTATCTCGCCCTGAAGCGCGTGGTGGATTTCTATCCACGCATCTTTGCGATTATCTTCTGCCGCACCAAGCTGGAGACTCAGGATATTGCAGATAAGCTGATTAAGGATGGTTATAATGCAGAGGCACTGCACGGCGACTTGAGTCAGCAGCAGCGTGACCTCACCATGCAGAAGTTCCGCAACCATACCGTTCAGTTCCTGGTGGCTACCGATGTGGCTGCCCGTGGTCTGGACGTAGATGATCTGACTCACGTTATCAACTATGGTTTGCCTGATGATGTGGCAAGTTACACCCACCGAAGCGGTCGTACCGGTCGTGCCGGAAAGAAGGGAACATCCATCTCTATCATCCATACCAGAGAGAAGTTCAAGGTTCGCCAGATAGAGAAGCAGATTGGCAAGGACTTCGTGGACGGCGTTTTGCCAACCCCAGAGGAAATCTGCAAGAAGCAGCTCTTCAAGACCATGGACGACATTATGAAGACCGATGTGGATGAGGATCAGATTGAACCATACATGGCAGAAATCAACCGCCAGTTTGAGTACATCGACAAGGAGGACATCATCAAGAAGATGGTAACCATCACCTTCGGTAAGTTCCTCGATTACTATAAGAACGCTCCTGAGATCATCAAGCCGGAAACAGGCAAGGGTTCCCGTGGCGGCGAAGGTCGTGGAAGCCGTGGCGAGGGCCGTGGCAAGGTTTCCAATGGTCGCAGAAAGCATGAGACAGAGGCTGGTTTCAAGAGACTGTTCATCAACCTGGGTAAGGCGGATGGTTTCTATCCGGGCGAAATCATGCAGTATCTGAACAAGCACGTGAAGGGTCGCCAGGAGGTGGGTCACATCGACCTGCTGAGTAAGTTTGCCTACATCGAGGTGCCTGAGGAGGATGCGAAGCGCGTGATGAAGGCTTTGAACGGAACTGAGTACAAGGGCAGAACCGTAAGATGTAATGATGCTGACGAGGAAGGTCATGGCAGAGGCAGTCGTGGTGGACGTGGTCGCAGAGGTTCTTCTGATGATGCAAGAGACTCTCGTGATTCTCGTGGAAAGGGAGGACGTGGAAGCCGTGGCGAATCTCGTGGCGGAAGAAAGTCTCGCCCTCAGGAGGATACAGGCGATTGGCGCCAGTTCTTCCAGAACAACGACAATGTGAAGTTCAAGGGCGAGGAGCCAAACTTCGAGGAAGAAGGCTGGGCAAGAAGACGTCCTAAGAAGAAGTAAGAAATGTAACTGTATTATAAATGTGCGATCTTTTCGTTCCTTATCTATGGAAAAACGAGATAAGGTACGAGAAGGTTGCACTTTTTTTTGCCAAAAAATGATATTTAAATAAAGTTTGGCTTACATATAACCTAAGGAGCTAAAATATGCCCTAATCCCAAAAATCAGTATAAATTTTAGGATTATAATCCCAAAAATCACCCTAATTTTTGGGATTAAGAGATTTTTTTGCTATCTTTGCACCAGATTTTAAGCAAAAAAGAATAGTATGATACGACGACAGTTACAAGACGTGATAGAGGCTCGAATGTTTGCAGGCAAGGCGATTATTGTGATAGGAGCAAGACAAGTGGGTAAGAGTACGCTCTTCAATATGGTGTTGGAGGGGCGTAAGGAACCTGCTTTGCAACTGAATTGCGACGAGCCTGAGGTGCAAGAGATGCTGTCTGCAATGAATACGCAGGAGTTGAGATTGCTGATAGGGCAGAACAAGATACTTGTTATCGATGAGGCTCAGAGGGTGGAGAATATCGGTATGACATTGAAGCGCATTACGGATAATTTTCCTGATGTTCAGTTGTTGGTGACTGGCTCTTCCTCTTTCGAACTCCAAAGCAAGCTTAATGAGCCGTTGACAGGAAGAAAGTTTGAGTATCATCTCTTTCCTTTGTCAACTGGTGAGTTGCTGAATGCGCAAGGCTTGCTCTCTGTGAAGCAAACCTTGGAGAGCCGTCTTATTTTTGGTTCTTATCCAGACATCTTCAATCATCAAGAGGATGCCAAGGACTTATTGTATAATCTCTCCAACAGTTATTTGTATAAGGACTTGTTGAATTTGGAGAGTGTGCGTCGCCCGGCATTATTGGGCAAACTTCTTACGGCTTTGGCTTTGCAGGTGACAAGCGAGGTGTCGTATAATGAGTTGGCTCAGACGGTGGGTACGGATAACAAGACTGTGGAGAAGTACATCGACTTGTTGGAGAAGTGCTACATTATCTTTAAGCTGAATGGCTTCAATAGAAATCTTCGTACAGAGCTAAAGCGTGCCAAGAAGTTTTATTTCTATGATAATGGTATCCGAAATGCCATCTTGCAGAATTTCGCTCCTCTTGCTCTTCGCCAAGATGTGGGTGCTTTGTGGGAGAATTTCTTTATCAGTGAGCGTATTAAGGCTAATCAATATAACGGTCAATACGTGAATAGTTATTTTTGGCGCACCAATCAACAACAGGAGATAGATTACATAGAGGAGTGTGATGGACAATTCTCTCTCTTTGAGATGAAATGGAATCCCAAGCGTGCCAATACCCAGTTTCCTAATTCTTTCCTTACTGCATACGATGTGAAGGAAAAGGCTATTGTTACGCCAGAGAATTGGTTGGATTGGGTGAAGTAAAAGATATATTAATAATTTATGATAGTATTGTAGAATGGAGTTTAAACAAAGTGTAAAAGAAGCCTTAGCATATTATGTTTATGCTTTGGTCGATCCACGTAATAATAAAATTTTCTACATAGGAAAAGGTAAAGGAGATAGGGTGTTTCAACATGCAGAAGCAGCACTTGTAGAAAACGATCATAGTTTGAAACTTGAGACCATCCGTAACATAATTTCGGAGGGTAGACAGGTAAAATACTACATAATGCGCCACAATCTTGATGAAAAAGAAGCATATCTTGTGGAATCGTCCTTGATAGATATGCTGACATATCCTCAATTCAATCATGATAATCAATTGACAAATCTTGTTGCTGGTTACCATCAATGGGATGAGGGCATTAAGAGCATCCAAGAGGTAAATGCTTTGTATGATTGTTCAAAGATTGATGTGGAAGATGGAAGCTATCTTCTATTGGTAAGCCTGAATCGGAGTTTTGATCAAGCAAAAGCTAAAGGAGTATATAAAAGGTTTGACGTCTATGAGTCAACACGAAAATATTGGGCTATTGGAGCAGAGCAAGCACAGAAAGTAAACTATGCGTTGGGAGTGTACAGAAAGGTCGTTAGATGTGTCATAAAGGTTAAGTCACATGAATGGGTTGCCAAAGCAGAAGATGGTAGTATCTTCAAGAAACCTCGTTGTTGCTTTGAAGGCGATTTGTGTCCTGATTCGCCATATATGAATAAGGATGTCAGTGATTATCCTTTTGGTAGTGGTGCAGCTGTTAGATATATAAAATAAAAGAGATTGTAGGAGGATGAAATAGAATCATTTCAAATCAATTAATTTGAAATAAAATGGTTTGAAATGATTTTGTTTCAAATATTTTGATTATATTTGCACCCGAATAGTAAATATAAGCAATATGGACATACCTTTCGTTTTTGGAAAAATAGCAGATGGTGAGGACTTTACCGACAGAGTTGTTGATACGGAGAAACTGAAGAACAATTTCCGTGGTTTGGTAAATACCATCATCATCTCACCTCGAAGATGGGGAAAGACATCTTTGGTGAATCATGCCTTGGAACAAATGGGGGATGATAAGGAATACCTCGTTTGCAAGGTGGATATATTTAATTGCCGAACTGAGGCGCAGTTTTATCAAACCTACGTCAATGCCATTTTGAAGGCTTCTTATTCAAAAATGGATGATTTTATTGCGGCAGCGAAGAAGTATGTAGGCTCTTTTGGACCTAAGTTGACGTTGAGTGATTGTAGTATGCAATATGAACTTGCCCTTGGCGTGGATTTCAAGGATAAGCAGTATTCTTACGATGAGATTCTTGACCTTCCTCAGAAGATTGCTTTGGAGAAAGGGAAGAAGTTTATTGTGTGCATAGACGAGTTTCAGAATGTTAGTTCATACGATGATAGCTTGGGCTTTCAGCGTAAACTTCGCTCGCATTGGCAGACGCACAATCGTGTGGGGTATTGTATGTTTGGTAGCAAGCGCCACATGTTGCTCGACATCTTCAGCAATTATGAGATGCCTTTTTATAAGTTTGGCGACATCATGTTCTTGGATAAGATAGGCGAGGAGGATTGGGTGAAGTTTATCGTATCTCGCTTTGCTGACACAGGGAAGAAAATCTCAGAGACTGTTGCCCGATTGATAACTCAAAAGGTGGATTGCCACCCTTACTATGTGCAGCAGTTGTCGCAGTTAGCTTGGCTTAGGACGCAGAAAAACTGTAAGGAATCCATCGTTGATGAGGCTTTTGAGTCTTTGGTGGGACAACTCAGTTTGTTATTCAGTAATCTTGTGGATAGTTTGACTGCCAAGCAAATCAGCTTCTTGCAAGCTGTAGCTTATGGCGAGAAAAACTTCTCTTCACGAGAGGTTTTGACAAAGTATCAACTGGGTACATCTGCCAATATCAAAAATTTGAAAAAGGCGATGCAGGATAAGGATCTCATAGATGTGATGCCTGATGTCATTACCTTGCAAGACCCAGTCTTTGCTTATTGGCTCAAAGAGAAATATTAAATCATTTGTAGTGTTTTATAACAAACAATATTTTTTTGTTTATGGCAAGAACTTTCTGTAAGACTTGGTGGGGCAATGCCTGGTTGCAAGCCCTTTCCCATATAGATTATTCCAATCGCATTCCTCGTGGTGCTCGCTATGCTCGCAATGGGTCGGTAAAGAGTGTTGTCTTCGATGGCAACAAGATTAAGGCTAAGGTGCAGGGTAGCAGAGTGAGACCCTATACCGTAACCATGGTTATCAACAAGTTTTCGGAGTCGGAAAAAGAGCGATTGATTGATGGCATCTTGGCTAAACCTGCCATTGTGCCTCAGTTGCTCAACATGAACCTGTCTCCAGCGGTACTCGATATTGCCAAGGAAGCAAGGTTGAAAGTGTTTCCTTCTTCGTGGAGAGACCTTGACATGGATTGCGATTGCCCGGATTGGGCTGTGCCATGCAAGCATATTGCTGCGGTTGTCTATATGGAGGGCTTGGAGATTGACAACAACCCTTTCTTGGTGTTCCAACTCCATGGCGTGGATATTTTGGAGGAATTGAAGAAGAGAGGAGTTGGGGTTGATGAGAAGAGAAATGTGACGATACCTAAGTGGCAAGATGCTTTGTCGTTGGTATTGCCATCCATCATTGCCGATAAGAAGATACCTGATGTTCCACCGATGTTGGATTTTAGCAAAATAACGGAGTTAGGTGATGCTTTGCTGCGTATCTTGCCCGATGAGTCTCCTTTCTATAAGGATGGTAATTTCTTGAAACTTTATGTGGAAAACTTGGGCAAGGCAAAGCGACAGGTGGAGCGTTTGTTGACTAAAAAGACAGGTGTAGCGGATGTCTTCAAGAATGAAAACTTCAAGAAATCATCATTGTCTCCATCCCATGATATTGTGATAACCATGCAGGATGGCTTGAAGTTTTCAGCCTCTCGTCCATCGGGTAAGACCAAGGTGGATATGCCAAAGCTGCTGTATCTTTTGGATGGTATTGCCAATGAAGACTTGCGTGATTGTGCAGATTCTGTTTATGCCTTAAAGATGTGCTATCTGCTGGCTCTTCATCTCTTGATGCGTGGCAACGTAAAACCTCAGATATTTGAGAACATCACTCATTCTTATAGTATCTTGTGGACTCCTGTTTCCGCTGATTCCCAGACGGAACTGTTGTTGAAGCAGATGGATGCTTTGTTTCCATCAGACAGTATTCGCATAGATATAGGTAAGAAATCCATGAAGGCTACGCTGTGCCCAGCTTGGCTGATGACCTCTTGCTTCTTGACGCAACTGATATGTGGCATCTCAAAGTCTCTTACTTGGGTCAACAAGGCTTATCGTATGTTCTTCTCCGCTGAATCCAATGTGTTTACTGAGATTGGTGAACAGTCAGTTCCTCTTAGTGTCAAGAGTTGGCTCGATCATCTGTCAGTGGCAGGTATGCGTTGGCGACCTGTAGTAATGGTTTGTGACGAAGAGGAAGATGCACGAGAGTTCCTTCTGGAGATGGCAGTGGAGGATGCAAAGGAGGAAAATCCTGAGATGGTAAGCCTGAGGGATATTTTCGAGAAAAAGGAATATGCCATTGAGCGATTCAATATCCTCAAAGACTTCTCTTTGCTTTCTTCGCTTGTGAAAGGATTGGATGCTTACTTGGGGCATGAGGCGAAACTCCCATTGAGCCTTGATAATGCGGAGTTTACTGATTTCTTGTTCGAGATAATGCCTGCGATGAAGTTGTTGGGCATCAAGTTGATGTTGCCAAAGTCATTGCAAACCATCTTGCGCCCTCGTCCAAGCGTTAAACTTTCTGCCAAGCAGAATGACGGAAAGTCTTTCTTGCGTATGGACCAACTGTTGCAATTTGACTGGCGCATTGCCGTGGGCGACGATTTGGTGGATGTGGCAGAGTTTGAGCGTTTGGTAGGTCATGCAGAAGGTTTGATTCGCTTCAAGATGAATTACATCTATGTGAGTGCAGAAGACTTGAAGAAACTGGAGAAGGCCTTGGCTTCCCAACGAGAGATGACACCTGCGAGAATGTTGCAAGTGGCATTGGCTGGGGAGTACAAGGGAGCCAAGGTGGAATTGACACCAGAGGTGAAGAAACTCATAGCGGAGTGGACTACGTTGAAGGATGTTCCTGTGCCAGAGGAAATCCATGCCCAGTTGCGCCCTTATCAGGAGAGAGGATATGCGTGGATGTATCACAATATGCGCCTCGGCTTTGGCAGCATCCTTGCCGATGACATGGGATTGGGAAAGACCTTGCAGGTGATTACGTTCTTACAAAAACTCAAGGACGAAAAGCTTTTCAATAAGAAACATGCCTTGGTGGTAGCACCTACTGGTCTTCTTGCCAACTGGCAGGCGGAGCTTCAACGCTTTGCCCCTTCCTTGTCGGTGTTCCTCTATCATGGGGGCAAGCGAGATTTGAAGGATTTCTCTCACGACATTCTCTTGACTTCCTATGGATTGGTGCGCTCTGATGCCGACCAACTGAAGAAGCAAAAATGGCAGGTGGTAGTGATAGATGAGGCTCAGAACATCAAGAACAATGATACGGCGCAGAGCAAGGCGGTTCGTGCCATCAAGGCGGATGTGCATATCGCCATGAGTGGTACGCCTGTGGAGAATCGCCTCTCTGAATATTGGAGCATTATGGATTTTGCCAACAAGGGTTATCTCGGTACCATCAAGTCTTTCAAGGAAGAATATGCCAATCTGATACAAGACTTTGGTGATGTGACATGTGCCGATAGATTCCGCAGGATTACATCGCCTATGATGATGCGCCGATTGAAGACAGACAAGACGATTATCAGCGATTTGCCAGACAAGATAGAGCAGGATGAGTTTGCCATGCTGACTCCACAGCAAGCTGCCCTCTATAAGAAGGTGCTGGATGAGAGCATGAAGGCCATCGAGGAATTTGATGAGACGGATAGCAAACAGCTCTTTGAGCGTCAGGGCATTATTTTGCAGATGATGCTTGCTTTGAAACAGGTGTGCAATCATCCTACACAATATTTGAAAGATGGCAAGTTTGTTCCATCACTTTCTGGTAAAACGGAGATGCTGCTTGATTTGGTGGATTCTATCGTGGAGAGTGGAGAAAAGGTGCTTATCTTCACCCAATTTAAGGAGATGGGAGATATGTTGCAGAAGTTCATCGAAGAGAGAACTGGTGTGCAACCTATGTTCTTGCATGGTGGATGCAGTATCAAGCAGCGTAAGGAAATGGTGGATAGATTCCAGCAAAACAAGCGTTCCGACCGTGTATTTATCTTGTCGTTGAAGGCGGCTGGTACTGGTCTCAACTTAACTGCAGCAACCCATGTGGTGCATTACGACCTTTGGTGGAATCCTGCCGTGGAGGCTCAAGCTACCGACCGAGCTTATCGTATCGGGCAGAAGAAAAATGTGATGGTGCATCGCTTTATCACCAAGAACACCTTTGAGGAGCGCATCAATGACATGATCAACAACAAGCGTGCGCTTGCTGAGATGACTGTATCTACGGGTGAGAACTGGATAGGTAAGTTGAGCAATAAGGAATTGAAAGAGATTTTCGGATAAAATAACGAATGAAAATATGGATGAAATATTTTAATGAAACAACATAACAACTAATTAAATAACCGAATGAGAACTAAAATCTTGATCGCTTGCTTGGGCTTGATAAGCCTGGGCATGCAAGCGCAAACGAATGGGGTGGGGCAGTCGCTGTCCCTGGCAGGAGAATGGAAGGTGATGCTTGGCGATGCCAAGGAGGTGAAGCGTGCCATGCTCCCAGGTACTATCGATACCAATCACTTGGGATTTGCACCAAGTGATACTACCGAGACCACGCATCTCACTCGCCTCTATGCCTATAAAGGCAAGGCTACTTATTTTCGCATCATCGAGATTCCACGATAGTGGAAGAAGGGGGCGGTGGAACTCTTCTTGGAGCGAACCAAACCTACGTGGGTGTATCTGGATGGAAAGTTGGTGGATTCCTGCAACTTTATCTCCACCCCTCAGCGATACATCTTGCCGAAAATGAAATCAGGCAAGCACCAGTTGGAAATCGTGGTGGATAATTTTCGGGGAGTGCCTGAGCAAGTGTATGGCTCCAGCCATGCCTATACCGAGGATACGCAGACCAACTGGAATGGAATTATTGGAGAAATACTTTTGGAAGTGAAGGGTGAAGAACGAAGAGTGAAGAATTCAAATGTCATTTCTCCTGCTTCTGTTCAAACTTATACAGGCACAGTTCTCCCTTGCTTCAAAGACTTCCATATTGAGGGCGCACATTTCTATGCCAATGGGCATCCTGTCTTCCTCCGTGGCAAGCACGATGCAGCGGTTTGGTCACTCACAGGACATGTGGATATGACCGTGGAGGGCTGGATGAAGTATCTCGGCACTTGCAAGGAGTATGGCATCAACCATGTACGCTTCCACTCTTGGTGTCCATCAGAGGCGGCTTTTGTGGCTGCTGATAGTTTAGGTATCTACTTGCAGCCAGAGTTGCCTTTCTGGGGTTCGTTCGATGATAAGGATGAGACGCTCATGAAGTTCCTACATCAAGAAGGAGAAAAGATCTTGCGAGAATATGGGCATCATCCATCTTTCCGCATGATGGCTTTGGGCAATGAACTATGGGGAAGTATCGACAAGATGAAGGAGTTTGTGGATGATTTCCGCAAGATAGCTCCCGATAAGTATTACACCTTTGGCAGCAATTACTATCTCGGTTATCAGGGAGTAAAAGAAGGAATGGATTACTTCACCACTTGTCGTTTTGGTGGCGAGGAATGGGGCAAATACAATACCCATACCCGTGGTTCCTTCTCCTTTGCCGATGCCTATGATGGAGGAATGATCAATCATTTCCATCCGAATACGAGCATGAATTTTGATGAGGCTTGTGATAAGTGGGCTTCTCCTCAGCCCTGGCAGAAGAAAGATGGCAAGGCAGGCATCCCGATAATCTCTCACGAGACAGGACAGTTCCAAACCTATCCCGACTTCCGTGAAATCAAGAAATACACGGGCGTGCTCTATCCTTATAACTTCGAGATTTTCCGTCGTCGCCTTGCCGCAGCCGGAATGCTTTCGCAAGCAGATGATTTCCACAAGGCATCGGGCTTATAGAGCGTGAAACTCTATAAGGCGGATATCGAGATGGATCTACGAACCAAGAATATGGCGGGCTTCCAACTGCTCGATATTCAGGATTATCCCGGTCAGGGAAGTGCTTTCGTAGGCATCCTGGATGCGTTTATGGAGAGCAAGGGAATCACTACGCCCGAGGAATGGCGCCAGTGGTGTTCGCCAGTGGTTCCTCTGCTGGAAGTGGAGAAATTCTGTTTCGAGGACGGAGAGAAGATTCAGGCAAAGGTAAAGGTTGCCAATTATGGCGGTTCTTCGCTTTACGGCAAGAAACTGAAGTGGAAGATAGGCGATGCTGAAGGCGTGATGAATATCTTTACCTATGCTGAGGGGTTGATAGATGTTGGCATCTTGGATGAGTATGCTTCTGCAGATAAACCAACCAAACTGAATGTTTCGCTGAACATCGAAGGAACAGAGGCAAGAAACTCCTACGAACTTTGGGTTTATCCGAAAAAGGCGATGGAAAAGAAGGGTGTCATCATTGCCAGAGATTTGAACCAGGAAGTAGTGAAAGTCTTGGAAAAGGGCGGAAAGGTGCTTTGGATGCCTACGGCTTCCAGTCATTTTGTGGCTGCCGATGATACGCTTTCGCAGGCAGATAATGCTACGCCTTATACTGTTGGCGGACTCTTCCAGACCGATTACTGGAACTATCGCATGTTCAAGACCATCTGCGAGAACAACAAGAAGAAGGTTTCTCCAGGAACCCTGGGCATTCTGACGAATCCGGAACATCCGATATTCAAGGGTTTCCCTACGGAGATGCACACCAACTGGCAATGGTTCCCGGTTATCAAGGAGTCTCATCCGCTGGTGCTTGACAACTTCTCCAAGGATTATCGCCCGATTGTTCAGGTGATAGATAATATCGAGCGAAATCATAAGTTGGGTTTGGTGATGGAATGGAAGGTGGGAGCCGGAAAGCTTCTCGTCTGCATGAGCGATTTGGAAAAGGCTGCCAAATATCCGGAAGGCAAGGCTTTCTATCAGAGTGTACTTAACTATATGCGCTCTGCCGATTTCAATCCATCTGCAGAAATAACGGTGGATGAATTGAAGAAGAAACTCGCCGAAAAGCCTCGTCAGGTTTCATTGAAGGAGCTGAATAATATCTCGCAGTATTAGTTGAGAACCTATAAGAAAAAACAAGAGCGGAAAGCCAGGAGTTAACAGGTTAACAGTTAACAGCTGATTTTCCGCTCTTTTCATATCATCCTGAGACTAATCTTTATCCCAGGATAAACCTTTATATCATCTCTGTTGATTCAGAGATAGGATTTACTTTGCATTAATCTCCTTTAAGAGTCTGTCTGCGTGTCCCCACTTATCCATCAGGTAGAGCACGTAGCGAATATCTACACCGATGCAGCGAGCCAGGCGCTTGTCGAAGTTGATGTCAGAGCTGAGGCTGTCCCAGTTGCCATCGAAGGCAAGACCAATCAACTCGCCCTTGCCGTTGAACATAGGGCTACCAGAGTTACCGCCGGTAATATCGTTGTTGGTGAGGAAGCAGAGCTGCATCTTGCCAGTCGCCTTATCCTGATACTTGCCGAAATCCTTCTCAGAGAGAAGCTCGTGCATGATAGGCTCAGCGTAGTAATCGATGACCTTATCGCCCTTCTTCATCTTCTCAACGATGCTCTCGGCTGTGGTGTAATAACCAGATGGCTTGCCACCGAGGTCGAAACCGCCTACCTGACCATAGCTCAATCGCATGGTGAAGTTAGCGTCGCTGTAGTGAGGCATGTCCTCCTCCATACGGAGCTTGGCAGCACAGAGATACTTCTCCTGCTCGGCGATGCTGTCGTTGATGCTGCCCATCTGAGCAGCGAAATCACCATATACATCGTTCAGATCCATACCGAAGCTTACGCCTGGATCCTTCTCATATCCCTTCTTGTTGAAGTAGAGCTTGGCACCCTTCTTCATGATGAGCGACTTCTCCCAGAGATAATCCACATACTTGGCGTAGTTGCCGCCAAACTCAGTATCGATGGTCTTGTAGAACTTAGGCAACCACTTGCTGTCTACGTGCTCCTTATAGTTCTTCAAGAGGGTAGCGAGCACCTCCTTATCGAGCGCCATATCCCATTCTGCAGAGTTATCTTCAAACTCATGATACTGCTTCTTCTTGTTCTTCTCAGGACCCTTCACCTCCATGTTGGTCTGGAGCTTGATGGCACGGGTAGAGAACTCGATATTGCTTCTTCTGGTGAAAGATTCAGAGAAGTTGGTCCAGGCATACTTCACGTCTGCGCTCTCCTTGTAAAGCTTGGCGAGCTTGTCGAAATCTACCTTGTGGGCGAGGTCGTTGGCAGCCTTGGCTGTATCCTGCCAAGCACGGAGACGGGTTTCGTACTCACGCTTCAGATTCACGATGCCGATAGAGTCGATACACTTGTTCATACCGATGGCATTCTTCCAGTAGTTGGAAGAGCTGGCGTACTTGCTGTCGTACTTGATGCGGACAGCCTCGTCGGCACGCATGTGCTTCTGCATTACCTCCTGCTTTACGCCACGAACCTGGGCACGAGGAGCATTCTCAGCATCGCGCATGGTCTGGATTCCGTAGCTTGAGAGATAGCGCTCTGTGCTGCCTGGGTAACCCATGGTCATCGCATAGTCGCCATCCTTGTAACCCTGGAGAGAAACCTGTGCCCAACGCTTTGGCTTATAAGGCACATTATCCTTGCTGTAGGCAGCAGGACCATTGGTCTTAGGGTCGGCATAGATGCGGAATACAGAGAAGTCGCAGGTCTGGCGAGGCCACATCCAGTTGTCTGTATCGCCACCAAACTTACCCATAGACTTTGGTACGGTGAAAACCAGACGCAGGTCGGTGAAGTCGCGGTAGGTAGTAGCGTACCACTTGTTGCCCTCGTAGAAAGGCTGAACGGTGATATGGAGGGTAGAATCGTTCTTCTTAGCCTCTTTAGTCATCTCGTTCTCCAGAGAATCGATGAGTTCATCGCGCTTCTTGTTGTCGAGTTTCTCGTATCCGAGGCTCATCACCTTATCGGTTACATCCTTCTGTTCAACCATAAAGCTTACGAACATATTCTCGTTAGGCAATTCCTCTGCGTAAGATTTAGCAAAGAAACCGTTGAGCATATAGTCGTGCTCCACGGTAGAGTGGCTTCTGATAGCCTCGAAACCGCAATGGTGGTTGGTAAATACCAAACCGTCTGGAGAAACGACTACGCCTGAGCAATAGCCAGAGAAGTTAACCACAGCATTCTTCAAGGCGTTCTCGCCGTTGTAGAGCTGGTCGTAAGTCATACTGAAGCCTTCGCGCTGCATCATCTCATACACAGCGTTAGGCAAGTTGTAAATCGTCCACATTCCCTCGTCAGCGTGAGCGGTGTTGATTCCGCAGAACGCCATGATAGAGGCGATAAGGACCGTTGCTTTTTTCTTCATTACTTGTTTTTGTTTTCTATTTTTATTATGATGTTATTTATTCTTTTTCTCGTTCCATTCTTTCCAAGTCTTTGCCAGCTTTGTCATTCGATATTGCTGGCGTGGGTGTCTTGGAGTGTTTGGGTATTTCATCTCCAAGGCTCCTTCGGCTAGTGCCGGAGCTATGTACTCCTTTCTAAATCTTGTCCTGTTCTTTAATCCAAACAGGTTCATTATATCACCGATGGATAGATAATCTTTATTTATACGAATAATGAGTTCTTCCACTTGGGACGAACTTGGGACGAACTTGGGACAATCTTGGGACGAACTTGGGACATTTTCTTCTCCTTCTTTATTTATGAAGTTGTTTTTCTGTCCACTTCCTATTTGAGAATTTAAGTTCGGCTGCTCTTTCCAATCATCGGTCGGTCGGATATGCAAATATCTGTTTTTGAGAACCCAACTATCCTTTAGAAGTAAATTTCTGAAGAAACGAACAAGGTAGATAGGAGAGTACTCTATATCTTTATTGATATTGCGATAATTGGCACGAACCAGGGCATTGCGGAAATACCAAGAGTGCTTGGCAAACATCTCATTATTCACCTTATAGCCTAAAGAGCGAAGATACTGGATGGTGAAAATTGCCGTGGTTCGGGTATTGCCCTCTCTGAAAGCGTGGATTTGCCAGATGCCTGAAATGAATTTGGCAATATGCTCAATCTTCTCATCATCCGTCAGACCTTTATATGAGAAGTTCTTCTCCTGCTCAATATCCCAATCCAAGGCTCTTCGCAAGTCTTCCCAATTCAGGTAGTTTACGGAATCTCCTTCGAGCACCCATTCTTTCTTGGAAATATCGTATTGGCGGATTTCTCCTGCGTGCTTGAATACTCCCTCGAATATTCTTCGATGCAGGGAAACATATCCGTTGGTATTGAAGGCAAAGGTTTTGCTGGCAAGAATCTTTGCGATGTTGGCCGAAACCTTATCTGCCTCTTCCTCGTCTTCATCCTTAGGTGTGCGAACCGTCTTGCTCTGATAGTAAGAGTCAATCAGTTTTCTGGTTTCATCCAGAGTGATTTCTCCTTCGATGTTTCGTTTAGCCACATCTATGAGATACGCCGATGGTTGCAGCCCATCTACAGCCTGCAATCCGATAGCCGTCTTCCAGTTCTCGGCACTTTCCTTCTGCGAAGGTTCTCCTTGTCGGAGATATTCATCGAAGGATGCGAACTCGTTGATATTATCTTTATTCATAGATGTAATGCTTGATATTTAACTTTGCAAAGTTACGACTATTTCCCGAATTTCCCAATGATTTAGGGCAAAATATTAATGAATAGCCAATTTATAGCTTACTTGTGTGCCTAAACATTAATTTTCTTAGAAAAAACTTATTTAAAATGATACGATTTTCAGAAATAATCACTACCTTTGCATTCGAGTTTGAGCGGCATGAAAAGACTTGTCGTGATGAAGACTCAATTTAATATAGAGCGTTTTGATATTATCTCTCATTGAAATCTGGACAATTTCATTCCCTGAGATAATGGCAATACTGCTCACGCTTAGAATTATTGTACCCTTTTCTGAAGGACGTAATATATCGTATAGGCGTGGGCTATTGCTTCATTACTAGGGAGGGGGCAGTCCAGAGCCTCAATGAAGTAATAAGCGATAGTTCCCACGCTTTTCCTTTTATTAACCGCTTACATTGGGAAACTGTTGGCATAATAATAAGAATTTATGGTAACAACAAATCCTGTTCCTGTTACAAATGAAATAGTTGTTAGTTATCCATTAGAGAAAGTGAAACAAGCAATTTCACTCTTGTTAGAATGTTATAGTCCTAAGTATTTTGTGCCAGAAAAGAATGGCGTTTCTCATGCTTTGGGAACTTATGTATTTACTCGTCCTAAAGGAGTGAACACACCAACAATACGTATGACGGTTCAAGAGGTTGGAAGTGATAAAACGAAAATAATTTTTAATAGTTCTTCTAGTAGTTTTACGGTTACCGCACCAGAATTGCAAACTTCAATTTCTGAGGTGCAAAATATATTGTTGGCCGTACTGAAAGGAGTCAGGAATCAAGAGTTAGAGGCAATTATAAAATCAAATAATAGTGGAAATGGTTGCTTTAGTTGTATGCAATCTATAGGATGTACTATTGTGCTTATATTGATAATAATTGTGTTGGGAACGGGTGTGTTATCTTTTCTTTTAGCTTTATTTTAATTAAAACAATATGAGAAAGTATTTATCAATTTTAATTCTAGTTTTGCTTTTGATAGGGTGTGGGCTCAAGAGGATTCAGCCTAAAAGCCATATCTATAAGGATTTGTCTTTTGGAATGTCTTATGAAGAAGTCTCTTCAAAAGGTTATTGCGTAGGACAGCAAGCTGAAGAAGATGGTTACTCTACGTATAAGTGTAAGTTCTCTGATTATGCAGGGCTTCAATACAAAGAGGCAAAGTTATGTTTTAAGGAGAATAGATTGGCAAAAATTTCTTTTTATTTCTCTACGGAAGATGCTTTGGAGCAACAAGAGTTTTCAAAAACTATAACCAATTATTTAACAGAGAACTATGGTCCTTCGCAAGAAGTGAAGAAATGTGTAGGCTGGAAAGACGATGATAATACTTTTATAGTTTACTATCATAGTGATGTTGATAGTTCTTTTCGTGTAACTTATGTAAACGAGCTAGCTATATTTAGTAATGAGTTAAATGAAAAGTAATATTCTCTTTGAAATAAGCAAGCTAGCATAGTGTGATTTACATATTATGCTAGCTTGGTTTTGAATAATTCGGTGAGTATTTTTTATACGTATCTAATCCATTCGTGTCAGATTTGAAGATGATGGTGTCGATGAAGAATATATGTCCTGTATTATCTACTAGGACATTATTGGGTACGGCATCAAAGATGTCGTGGATTCCATTGGTAAAATATTCTCCATTGTCTTCTGCATGAAAGCCTAATTGCTCCAATCTTTCTCGGATTTCTATGAGGGTTGCTAATCTTGCATTTGTCACAACTTGTTGGGTAAGCACAGCGCAGGTCTTTCCACTTTGATTTGTAGAAAAACCGATTAGTTCATAGGCGCAATCCTCAAAGTAAAGATTGTGCGCAATAATTCTCTCAAAGAATGGCTGTAAATTGTCATCGGAATATCGAAAGTCATTGAGCTTGTATACTTTCAAATCCGTGTTTGACATATAAACTTCATTCTCAGAGCCACGATCAACGTAGCTACCAAGAGAGGATGGATTATCAATCCAGCAATTATTCTTGATAGCCCAATCCTTTAGCCTTGCAATTTGCACTCCCTTGCAAGTCGTTGTTCCCGCAAGCGCTTGAATTGACTCAAGTATACTTCTGGAGAAAGCGGATGCTCTTTCCAATAGTTCATGACTTTCATGTTTTCTGCCATGACCTTCTTGTGATAATCGTTCAGTTGTATCTCCATCCATTTATGTATTATATTGTTAGAATATTACGTTTGCAAAGTTACGACTATTTCCCGAATTTTCCAAGGCTTCGCTTGATTTTCTTCATAATTTGCCTTTTTGCTGATAATAATCCTGGGGATAGAACCTCTTGCTCCAGCATATCCAATGCCATTCTTAACTCTTCGAGGAGTTCGGGATAGTACTTCATCTGCTCGTAGGCGAGCTTCATGCAGTAGCAGCGGATGGCGTAGGGCTGGGAACAGGCGGTAATCTTGGCGATGCAGAAATCGATGAAATCAGAACGGAGTGATTCTTCCTCGAAAGGCTGACGGAGAAGAAGATGGAGCATCAGGCGGCGCTTGGTCTCATTCTTCTCTACGAGAACCCTATCTATCAGTTCGTCATGCTTCTGAAAGAGCCACGGGTTGTTGGCTTCATCGAAATGGCTTAAAGCCCAAAGCGCATTGAACGATACCCGGTCGTTTTCATCGAAGGTGAGCTGGTAAAGCTCTTCCTTTAAACAATTATTCTCTTTGCCTTGCGTCTGAAGGCAAAGAGAATAAATATCGTTTATACTTAATCTGTTTTTGAGTTGATTTCTCATAAGATGTTCTTTGATACTACGTACAAAGGATTTTACAATCTCTGGATTATTCCTTGTCCCCAAATAGCAATTTCAACTGTCTGTCGAAATCCGACATGATTTCACGGTCTTGGATGACACGGAATTTATCGTATTCAGTAAGAGCCTTTTCTATCGCTTGCTCATGTGTTACTTGTCCTGTGTCAAGAAGCATAGGACGATTGTTCAAGTCCATGTACTTCTGTAAGAGTATTGACCAGTCTGCCATAGTCATCAAGATATGGTCTTCAGCATTTTGCTCGGCAATATCAATGAAGGCATTGCTTAATCGATTCAGTGATTCTACTTCTTTTTCGCTCAGATAGTTCTTGGCGATGGTCACGTCCGACTTGATGACTCTTCCGTCGGGAGCGTTCTTCCAAGTGGTCAAACCCATGTGAGGACGCTCAGAGTCAGCACGGTCATAGATGATTTCTGCTGCTGTTTGTTTGGTTACTGCATAGTGCATTATGTTTTGTACCGTCTTGAAGAAAACTCGGGTTTCTTCGGAGTCTTTGTTATAGTCAGAACTGCACTCGCAGTAGATGTCCGTTATCTTCTGATAGTAACGACGTTCGCTTATACGTATTTCACGTATGCGGTCGAGCAATTCATCGAAGTAATCTGCCCCGAATACATTTTTCCCTTTCAGGCGTTCGTCATCCAGTACGAAACCTTTGGTGAGGTACTCTTTGAGAATTCCTGTTGCCCAAATGCGGAACTGTGTAGCCTCGTAGCTGTTTACACGATAGCCTACCGCTATGACCACATCGAGGTTGTACATCATGACTTCTCCTGACCATTTGTCCGAAGGTATTCGAATTTTTCTAATAGCATCGGACAAATGGATTTCGCCACTTTCGTTTATCTGTTCAAGATGATAGTTGATGGTCGGAACAGTTACCCCAAACAATTCCGCCATTCTCTGTTGTGAAAGCCAGAATGTATTGGCGTCGAATACAACTTGCACTTGCACCTTTCTATGTCCTCCTCTATACATAAGGATGGATGATTCCATGCTTTTGGCGGCTACATCAGGTGTGATTGTCGAACTAAAATATTGGCGAGCCAACTTCACCATCTCCTTTTTGGCATCGGCGTTCATAGTCACAGCCATACTGGCGGCACGAGAGAGGCGAATGCTCCTCACCTCTCTGATGGCACCACTTCCTAGTTCTGCCATCTCAGTGATTTCTACGAAATGCTCTCCGAGAGGGTAACCTTTCTGTGATGTCCAAGCCTGTGCCTTGGCGATGACGCGTTCGAAGTTCCAGTATTTGCCATAGCCCATTACACGAGCCAGCTTTCTGGAGTTCCACCATTCCTTGCCATCAGCATCTACCTCTCGCAGTTGCTCGAAAGGAGATTGCAATTCTTTGTTATTGTTGTTTGTATCTTGCATTATGATGGTTCCTTTTATGTTTATATGCGACAAAGGTAAGAAAAGTTTGCTATATCGCCAAACTTTTTATAGTAAATCAATATAGGGAAGTGAAAGGTGTGAAAAAAAGTCTCAGTAATATATAGAAAAAGTTGTTTTCCTGCATTTTTTTCTGATTAAATACACGGATTTTGCTTTAAGAATATTAATTCTCCCTCAAATATTTGCTCAACTAAATTCTTTTCATTACTTTTGCAGTTGTCATTCTGCGGATTGTCGGCGATGAGACGTTGGCGTGAATCCAAGGCTTGGCCTATTTTTAGAGAAAGGCGTTCATAACGTTTTCTTCTGATCTTTTCGAAAATTAGGGACTTTCGGATGATGGAATTCAGAGGGAGATGGCAAATGGACGTCTACCCATATCGTGTATTTACACGGCACAGGTACGCCCTTTCGTAAGGAAGGGTGTGCTTTGTGCTATATGTATATATGCTTTTTGGCGTAGGCTTCTGTTGCTTCTTATCCTTGATTCCATAGGTTCCCTAATACCTCGAAAGGCAAGGATTAGGTAAGTGATGGCTCCTGCGCCAATTTCTTTTAGATAGTTTGTTTTTACTCATTTGTGGGAGCCAATTTGGAGTAATGAATGTAAAACTATCAAAACTATATACGATGAACAATTCTTCTGAAATAACAGCTAACGCAAAGCTCTTTGTCAAGAAGTGGCAAGGAAGGGGGAAAGAACGTCAAGACGACAAAACCTTTTGGGAAGATTTGTTGGAGGATGTTTTTGGCGTGGAAAAAGCCAGAGACATCATTGAAGTGCAAAAACCAGTCAAGTTCCAAGGTAGTACCAAGGCGATAGATATCTATATTAAACCTTCCAAAGTTGTCATAGAGCAAAAGAGCAAAGGTGTTTCTTTGGATAAGAAGGAGGAACAAAGTGATAAAACGATGCTTTCTCCCTTCGACCAAGCACAGCGTTACTATAATTGGCTCGACCAACCGGAACAAGGTAGGTATATTGTGACTTGTAATTTTGAGGAGTTTCGTATTTTTGACAATTTCAATAAACGTAAAGAGCAAGTAGTCATTAAACTGGAAGAACTGCCTAAACGTTGGAAGCAGCTTGCGTTTCTTGTAGAAACTTATCGTCAGAAGGAAGAACAAGAAAAGCATGAACGATTGGTTGCTTCCAAGGCAAGCGAGTTCGTGCGTTTGCTTTACAAGGAATTGCGTAAGGATAATAAGGGTAAGGATAAATCAGTGCTTCATTCTCTGAATGTTTTTTGTGTCAGGGTAGTGTTCTGTTTGTTTGCAGAAGATGCAGGTTTGTTCCCAAAAGATATATTCCAGAAATTCTTGGAGGCTTATTCTGCTGTCCAATTGCAGGAAAAGTTTGGACAATTGTTTATGGCGCTCAATACTGATATGGCGAAAAGGTCGGAGGCTTACGATAAATTAATAGCTTCTTTCCCTTATGTAAATGGTGGCTTGTTCGCCAAGGATACAATGTATCAGAATCCTATAATTTCTGATGCAGCAAGAGAGTTACTGTTGAATAATTCAGAGCAATTAGATAATTCAGAGAATGGTGAGCCTTTTTCTTGGGGAAATATCTCGCCAACAAACTTTGGGTGTATATTTGAAAGTACGATAGACAAGGAGGTACGTGACTCTGGAGGTATGCATTATACTACATCAGAGAATATCCATCGTGCCATTGACCCTTTGTTTTTGGGGCAATTGGAAACAAAGTTGGCTGAAATTATAGCTTCTGACAGCTATGAAAACACTTATGAACGAGACCAAGACTTGGAGGCATTTCGATTGGAACTGGCTAATTTGCGATTCCTTGACCCTGCTTGTGGAAGTGGTAATTTCTTGACAGAAATTTATAAGGCATTGTATCGTCTTGATATGAAGGCTTTCAAGCACATGAGTTTCAAGGAACGCGAGCGTTCTTTCAACAATGAGTCGCCAAGTAGAGTATCCATTTATCAGTTCTATGGAATAGAAATCAATGATTTTGCAGCTTCGGTCGCAAAGACGGCGATGTGGATATCCCAGTGCCAAATGCTGATAGAGACAGGTAAAATGTTGGGTGTTGAATTGGTGGGGCTTCCGCTGTTGAAGTATGAACAGATACATTGTGAGGATGCCTTGTTATGTGATTGGAATAAGGTGTTAAAACGAAATCGCAAGAATCTCATCTATATAGTGGGAAATCCTCCTTTCTTGGGTAGTAAGAATAAAAGCTTCGGCAAGGAACAAAAAGAGAGCAAAGCGCACGCTATGCCTAAGGCTATTGATGGGGTGAAGTTATGGCCTAAGAGTGGTGATTTAGATTTTGTATGTGCTTGGTACGCTAAGGCTGCCGACTATATGAAGGGATTCAATAATGTAGAGACTGCTTTTGTTTCTACTAATAGTATTACACAGGGTGAGCAAGTTGCCACTTTGTGGGAGCCTCTCGTAAACTACTATAAGTTGAAAATTCGTTTTGCTTGGAAGTCGTTTCAATGGTTCAACAAAGCAGATAACATGGCTCATGTGCATTGTGTAATCATAGGTTTGACAAAGGTTTCCAAAGAACACCAACTTTGTCACTTGTACGAAGTAGGTAAGCTACCTCTCGTGACAGATAGTATTAATAGTTACTTGCTTCCTGCAGAGCAAATCTTTATAAAGAGTGCTTCGAAGCCTATTGGGGATGTTCCGCAGATAGGAATCGGAAATAAGCCTATTGATAATCAGAACTATATTTTTACTGAGGAACAGCGGGATGAATTCGTAAACAAAGAACCATCATCGAAGCCTTTGTTCCACCCATATTATGGCGCAAAAGAATTTATCAATAACAAGCCTCGCTATTGTTTATGGCTTGGAGACTGTACTCCAGCAGAATTGGCTACTTTGCCATTATGCCAGCAGAGAATCAAAGCGGTAAGAGAGTTTCGTGAGAAGAGTAAGTCGCCACAGACAAGGGAACTTGCCAACAAACCGACGCAGTTTCATGTTGAGAACATGCCAAGTTCGGATTATATCTTGATTCCTAGGCATTCATCAGAAAATAGAGTATATATTCCAATGGGCTTTATGAACCCTAAATGCATATGTAGTGATGCCGTTCTGATTGTATCAACAGCTGATAAGGCTATCTTTGGTGTGTTGGAGTCTCGCATACACATGGCTTGGATGAAAGTGGTATGTGGCAGAATAGAAATGCGATATAGATATTCTGGTGATGTTGTTTATAACAAATTCCCTTGGCAAACTCTTACAGAGGAGCAACAGATAAACATTTCGGAATCCGCTGAAGGTATTTTGCAGGCAAGGACATCTTTCCCTGATTCTACTTTGGAGCAACTGTATAAGCCTGAGCTAATGCCATCTATATTGGTTGATGCTCATCGCAAGAATGATAGGGCTGTTGCAAAGGCTTATGGTATAGACTTGAATTTGACAGACGAGGAAATTGCTTTGATTCTTATGAGAAGAAGTGTTGAGATGTCAAAACCTAAGCCGAAGAGGAAAAAGCGAAAGAACAAAAGAAGTAAATAGTTATAGAAATGTACTTATTGTTTGTGTAGTTATACATCATTATTTGGAGAAGTAGTACTTCCTTACAGCATTAAATAGTACTTGCATAGGGGAAGAAGTACTACTTCATGAAGGGTGAACCACTTTTGCAGGGTGAACGCATCTTGAAGACCGAAAAGTCAAAGATAAAACAAAAAAGAAGTCCGTGAGCAATGTGTAAGCTCACGGACTTCTTGGGATATAATCTCGATGATTTATCTTCTATTTCCTAAAGTACTTTCCTATCACCGGCAGACTCTTCAATGGGAAATCCTTCTTCACGAGATAAGCGGCGAAGATGAGGATGAGCACCGTGTTGATGAGGCAGGCAATTCCACTGGAGAAGTATCTGTTAGCCTCGGTCATTCCTGCGAAGAGGATGAGGGCGAGAACCACATAAATCATAATCTCCTTCACCGGATAGTTGATAGGATACTTCTTCTGACCCACGAAGTAGGAGAGAAGCATGGCCGTTCCATATCCAGCGAAACCAGCCCAGGCACAGGCAATGTAACCATAGATAGGTACGAAGATAACGTTGATGGCAATCAATACCGCACAACCGATGCCTGAGAAGTAAGCACCCCAGATGGTCTTGTCGATGAGCTTGTACCAGAAACTGAGGTTGAAATATACTCCCATCATGATTTCGGCAGCCATTACGATAGGCACTACCTTCAAACCATCCCAGTAGTCGCGACCGATGATGTGGCGCAATACATCCAGATAACCTACCACCACCAGGAAAGCCAAGAGGGTGAAGATGACGAAATACTTCATCGCCGAAGCGTAAGTCTGTCGGTTGTCCTTATCCTTCGCCTTGCCGAATACGAATGGCTCGTAAGCATAGCGGAAAGCCTGGGTTATCATCGCCATGATCATCGCAATCTTGCTGGCTGCTCCGTAGATTCCGAGCTGCGCATGCGCATCGCCCTTCTCATAGATGTAAGGGAAGAGAATCTTGTCGGCTGTCTGGTTCAGAATACCGGCAATACCGAGCACGAGGATAGGCCAGCTGTAGCCCATCATCTTCCTGACGAGCACCTTGCATTCGCTCCAGGAGCATTTCTCGCCCATGAATCCTTCCTTCAGTTCCTTGTAGAAACAGAAGGTGATGGAGGCGGTACAAACCAGGTTGATGTAGAAAGCATAACCCACATCGTGACCATCCATGATGACGTAGTAAACCAGGTTGAGCGCAATGTTCAGACCGATGAAGAGCAACTTGAAGGCAGCAAACTTCAATGGGCGCTTCTTGTATCTGAGGTAAGCGAACGGGATGCACTGGAAGGCATCAATAGCCACGGTTACGAACATGGTCCATACATAAGCCGGATGGTCGGCGTAGCCCATCGCATCGCTCAAAGGCGTGATGAAGAGGAATACCAGGGCGATGAAGAGTAGGGAAGTGAAGCCCACCATGCTCAATACCGTGTGATAAACCTTTTCTGAGTTTTCTCCCTCCTTGTTGACAAAACGGAAGAAGGTGGTCTCCATTCCGTAGGTCAGGATAACGAGGAGTAACGCCGTATAGGCGTACATGTTGGTGATGACACCATAACCACCACTTGCGGCGCTGATCTTTGCCGTATAGAGTGGTACAAGCAGATAGTTGAGGAATCTGCCGATGATACTGCTCAAACCATAGATGGCGGTATCCTTTGCGAGTGATTTTAAACTTGCCATATGTTTAAAAGTAAAAGGGTAAAAAGGTAAAAAGGTAAAAGAAAGCTGGATTCTCTGCCTTTTCGCTTTTTACTTTTGTTTATTGATTATTTTTTTGTTTCAATTTATTGATGATATTTACGAGAGTTCCTATGATTGTCTTAACATCATTGAATATTGATTCGTATTGTTCTGTTGTTATATAATTGCTTTCTTGAAGTAAGTCCAGCCAATATTGAGTTTCACTTGCTTCTTTTAGGGAGATGCTAAGTTTGCTTATATAATCTGGTGTACTTTGAGCATAAGTGCTTTCTGCAATGTTTGCTCCAATGCTTGTACCACATCTGTATATTTGTTTAGACATAACGAATTCATGTTTCTCTTCTTTGAGGAAAACATAAAGTTTGATTATTCGTATGGCAAACTTTTTGCTTAATTCATAAATGACATTATTGCCCATATTTTCATTTTTTAGATGAATATATAATCTAAGTCTTTTTTACCTTTTTACCTTTTTACTTTTTTACCTTTTAAAAGAAAAGGTATGCTACAGCGATTGCTGCGATGACTCCTGCCAAATCGGCGAGCAAGCCGCAAGCTACGGCGTGGCGGGTATTTCTGATGCTTACGCTTCCGAAATATACTGCCAATATATAGAATGTAGTATCGGTGGAACCCTGGAAGATGCAGCTCAATCTGCCCACAAACGAATCAGGACCATAGTTCTTCATCGCCTCCAGCATCATGCCTCGTGCACCACTTCCCGACAGCGGTTTCATGATGGCGGTAGGCAGGGCGCCTACGAAATCGGCATTCAAGCCGCATTGTTCTACCGACCACGAAATGCCTTGAATCACCATATCCATCGCTCCCGAAGCACGGAACACGCCGATGCCCACAAGGATAGCTACGAGATAAGGGATAATCTTCACCGCAGTAGTAAAACCTTCCTTCGCTCCCTCGATAAATGCATCATAAACATTCACTTTCTTCCAGAAACCAGCCAGGATGAAGCAGAGGATGATGCCCAGGAGAATCATATTAGAAGCCAAGGTGGTAACCGTGTTCATCGTATCCTTATCCATCTGTCCGAATCCCCAGATGATGATGCCTACGAAGGCGCACATTCCCAACAGAGTAGCGAGCAATACCGGCTGCAGGATGTTGATGCGCTGCCAGAGCGAAGTGATGATGATTCCGGCAAGCGTAGCCACGAGCGTAGCCATCAGGATAGGGATGAAGACATCCGTAGGCTGGGCTGCACCATAGGAGGCACGGAAGGCAAGGATGGTGGTAGGGATGATGGTGAGTCCTGAGGTGTTCAGAACCAGGAACATGATCATCGGGTTCGTCGCCGTATCCTTCTTCGTGTTGAGTTCCTGCATCTGCTGCATCGCCTTCAATCCTGTAGGTGTTGCCGCATTATCGAGTCCCAGCATATTCGAAGCGATATTCATGAAGATGCTTCCCATCACCGGATGGTTCTTCGGAATATCAGGGAAGAGACGGGTGAAGACCGGGCTGAGCGCTCTTGCCAACACATTCACTACTCCCGCCTTCTCTCCAATCTTCATGATGCCAAGCCAGAGGGCGAGCACGCCCGTCAGTCCGAGAGAAATCTCGAAGGCATTCTTGGATGAGTCGAAGGTGGAATCTACAATCTTCTGGAAGATAGTTGTATCTCCCATTGCCAATCCGATGAGTGCGAAGATGAACGCAATCACGAAAAATGCTATCCAAATGTAATTTAAAACCATTTATTTGTATAATTCTTCAATTTTCTATAGCTTCTAATTTTCTACCAGCTTGGTAGAAAAGTTTGAGAGTCTGTTTGTTGCTCTTTCAAGCACGGCTGCAAAATTACAACAAAAAACTTGTTTAGGGTTCGTTTTATATAGAAAATCCCTCATAGAGGGAGGAATTTGATGAATTTTATCCCTCATTGAGGGATTTTTGCCATTTTTTCTTTGTCCTTTCAAGCATTATTTGTATATTTGTCAGCGATTCTAAAAAGGATCGCGACATAATGGAAAAGGCGCATACTTAGCGCTTTGTTCTTGACGGATTGAAACTTCGCAAACTTCATGCATTGTCAGAACATAGCAACGGTAGGTGCTCTCGGGATGTGTTAATTCACATCCCTTTACTGGTATGGCTTATTGCGTCAAGGCGATAGGTCTATATCCGTATTGGGAAAAGTGTATACATATCGGCGTGGGCTTCGACGTTGCTCGTTCAACAGTGCAGGGCAATGCGAAGGCCTCAGAGAGTGGGACGAGTGACGGGTAAGTTCCCACGCTTTTTTATTTTGCCGAAACCGAAATCTTAACCCGCCAAGTCTCGGGAACACCTGGCAAAATGATAATATACCAATGAAACATAACGATTTTTACTACTTTTGTTAAGCCGAAATCAAGAAATTTCGTTTATGAACCATTATGGACTTGATAGTGTCAAGTAGAATCACTATCTTTGTCCCCGACATTTAATAACTTTAAAATAGAATAGCGTATGAAACATGTAAATGCTTATCCTTTTGTTGGTAAGGATTACGAGAAAGGATTCTTGAATAGTGGTAAGAAAGTCTTGATATTAGGGCATAGCCACTATGATGCAGATAGTGCAGGCTGTCCTTGCCATCATAGTTTTACTATAGATATGATGGACGGATTCTTGAGTGGAGAAGATGGAGCTTATTATAAAGGCTTTACAAGCCAAACCAAAGCTTTGTTGAATCGAGAGATTTCTGTTGATGATCGAGAATATGTATGGAATCAAGTAGCATTCTATAATTTCATTCAGTTCAATCTTGAGGCTCCTGGTGTGAAAGAGACAGATGAACAATTTAACGATTCTATTCCTGCCTTCAAGGAGGTTCTTGAAGAGTTGAAACCTGATGTTATCATTACTTGGGGCTATGGTCTTTTTGATAGACTTTATCCTCTTGGCGAACAGGATGGAGAAGAAATGTCTCTTACCAATGGAGAAAAGGTTTATACTCGCTGGTTTTCTACCGGTGGTGAAGACAAAGCTCTAATGATTCGTCAACATCATCCATCTCGATCTTATTCTTGGGGAGAATGGGCTAAGGTATTTCAAGATTTGTTTGACAAATAGAAATGTATGGATACAAAGCATAAACGTTGCCCCTATTGTGGGGAGGAAATCCTTGCCGTGGCAAAAAAATGTAGATATTGCGGTGAATGGCTTGATGCTGACACAGAAAAGTCTATGACTCAAAAAGTAGATAGTATAGAGCCTGAAGAGGCAAGCACCACAGTTGATCGTGAGGAGAAAACATCTTTCTGGCGAAAGTCTTGGAAGGTGCTTTCTGCTATACTTGTGGTAATTCTGTTTGTTGGGATAAAAGTAGGACTGAAAGAAGGGGGCAGAGAGCTTGTGAAAGAAGCAGCAAAAGCACAAACTACAAAAGGTGATACTTTATCTGACGAAGCACAAGAAGTATATGCATTTAAAATGCTGAAAGAGGGTGATGACTATTTCTGGTATTTGACGGATGGAGGTGATAATGTGTACGTTTATGACGATGAAACATCATACGAGGATTTTGTCTTTCCTGCAATTGTATCAGGCGAGTTGAAAAGAAGATTGCTTCTGATAATGGAGATGAAGTATCCTAGTAAAACGTTTTGGCATTCTGCAGAGTGTGAACGTCATACCGTTGATGCTTTTAACCAATATGGAAGCTGCGTGATGGAACTCCCGATGAAAGAACGGAAGGAATTGGATGGCGTGGATATAACAGAAGTGATAAACAAAGCATATTACGATTGGAATCCTTTTCAGGTAAGAATCGTAGATAAGGGATATGGCTTCCAAACTTATTGCGTCAGAAAATCTCAAGAGTGGGATGGACAAAGGTTCGTAAGATTTTCGCGAGGAGAAAATGATGGGATAAAGATGGAAATAAATAGTACTAATGCTTTTCTATAAAAAAGGAAAATTATGAAACATATTATTTTACTTATAGTAGCTTTGCTATGTATGGTTGGTAGCAATGCTCAAACGAGAAAGCCTCAAATGAGAAAAATGGGGCAAACGTCTCAAACGGTTAAGGGTAAGACCACTTCTATGGGTAAGAACAATAGAGGTGCAAGAAATAAAAAGTCGGTGGATTCAAATACACTGTTTTGGCAAAGACTTATTGAGAATGCAGCAAAAAATTCAGAACGTGAACGATATGAAATGACCGACAGAGGACGAGTCATGAAAAATGTGAAGGAAAAATTTAGTGCATGGAATGAGATAAGAGAATTCGAGAAGACTACAGCTTACGAACAACGTTTGCTGCAATCTTCGAAGTTCGTGTTTGACTCCATTTGCTATGACGCAATTGTGGATAGAATGGGGGATAACTGGAACTTGGATTTGGAAAAGTATAATGCCGACAAAGAATATTTTCCTGTCACATGTAATTTTAATGAAATAAGAGCTACTATATATGTATCTGTGCCTATAGCGGAAGCTCCACAATTTCAAAAGGATTTTACTCGATATGGGGGATATCAGACAGCAAAGCTACTGCGTCGTTTTGACAAATTCGTTTATGTTCAGAATATGATATGCCCGACCTCGATACTTGTAAATCGAAAGCCTTATTGGATTTGGCGTCATAGCTATGATGGGTATTATGGTGAGATAAATGAGGATTTCTTCATAGATGCAGATACAGCAAAGGTAACGTATAAAGATGCAAAGCCTTTGGTCGTAAAATTTAATGATTTGGGGATAAAAAACAAGTATCTTGCAA
>ERZ1026862.290-NODE-290-length-33009-cov-69.356922_pt1 | contig 33009 bp, 30 predicted proteins | sample MGYA00380161_ERZ1026862 | MGnify/ENA primary metagenome ERZ1026862 (study PRJEB33269, sample SAMEA4719797) | human gut metagenome | biome: human-associated habitat; feature: organic feature; material: feces | place: Cameroon | collected 2013-10 ... | reverse complement strand
GAAGTTCGTAGTATCTGCAGAAAGCCTCAATCACCTTCTGCAGCACCTCTTCCCTGTCCACCTCATGCCCCAGAATCTGAGCCAGAGATACTGGGTTGGGCGCATCACTATGGAACTCAGTCTGATTGACATCAATGCCGATGCCGAAGATGCAGCGCTTGATGCCCTTAGAGTCGATGACGGTCTCTATCAGCGTGCCACTGATTTTCTTGTCATGCCAGTACACATCGTTCGGCCATTTCAGCGTAATGCCATCCGTATAGGAATCAAGAGCATCCTTCACGGCGAGCGCACCAGCCTCGGAAAGGAGGAACTGCTGGCGCAAAGGTACCCACTTAGGACACATCATCATACTGAAGAGGAGGTTCTTGCCCGGCTCGCTCTCCCAGGTATGCACGCCCTGTCCCCTGCCTGCAGTCTGATAGTCAGCAATGGCAATGGTCAGCGCATCTTCATCGTAAGTACCCAAATTCTTCAGGAAGGCATTCGTGGAATCCACTTCCTTTAATCGTATAATTTTCTTTTCCATGTCTATATAATAATGTATAGCGAAACACAACGGGTTATCCAATCAGCAACGGGTTGAAGGCATCCACAAGATGTTCGATGCGTTTCACCTGATGCCCTACCCCTACCACGGTAACAACATCAAAGCGCAGCTCCCTGTCTACCTGATGTTCCTTGACGTAAGTATTGGCAGCAATTGCCAGATTACGTATCTTCTTGGCATCTACGGCTTCCTCGGGCTGCTGGTATTCTTCACCCGAGCGGGTCTTTACTTCTACCACAACCAGCGTTTTTCCATCCGGCGAAACGGCAAGGATATCCAGATCCCGCTTGCCGGCTCTCCAGTCTCTGTCGATAACGACATAGCCTTCATTCTCGAGATAGAGCGTAGCCTCGTCTTCTCCCCATTTGCCTAATTCATTATGCTCTGCCATAGTCTATTTCCTTTATTTTGCACCAAATGATGCTTTTACCTTGCAAAAATAACAAAAAAAGTCCACACTTCAAACTTTTTTATGTAATTTTGCACGAAAAACAATGGAAGATATCAAGAAAAAAGACGAAACATTCATGCGCCGTGCCCTGATGGAGGCTCAGGCTGCATTCGATGAAGACGAGATTCCGGTAGGCGCCGTCATCGTTTGTAAGGACCGGATCATATCGCGAGCCCACAATCTTACGGAGATGCTGACCGACGTTACGGCTCATGCCGAAATGCAGGCAATCACTTCGGGAGCCAACATGCTGGGAGGAAAATACCTGAAGGACTGCACCCTCTACGTTACGGTAGAACCCTGCGTGATGTGCGCCGGAGCGTTGGGATGGGCACAGATCAGCCGCGTGGTGTATGGTGCCAGCGACGAGAAAAGGGGGTATACAAAATATGCGCCCGATGCACTGCATCCTAAGACGACAGTTACATCGGGCGTATTGGAAGATGAGTGCCGCGCACTCATGCAGGATTTCTTTCAGAGAAAGAGATAATTATTTAACGAGCACTACAAGATACTTGCTGGTGCTCCAGAAAATCTGTGGATTGGTGATGCGGAGTGTATACTGCTTGTTGGCATCACGTACCAGAGCATAAGAACTGGATGGGTGGGTAGTGAGCAACTTAGCCGACTTTGACATCAACTTGATTTCAGAAATGTTGCGGATATCAACCTTGGTGAAATAACTCTTGTTGAAATTGCCGGTCATTACCTTACCACCTTCCATGATATGCTGCTCCTTCAACTCCTTCTTGGTACCGAATACGTACCAGGCTGTATTGAGCTGCTTATCCTGTGCATTGATAGTTTCAGTTTTCTGGCTGCTTTCAGTAGTAAGACGAGAGGTCTTTGTATTCAGATTGTTGATAGTCTCATCGAGCGCTGCAATATGAATATCCTTCTTATCCAACTCCTCGCGAAGCGCCTGGAGTTCCTTATCCTTCTGTGCAATCTGCTCCTGAAGGTTTGCGATGGTCTTCTTCAACTGGTCAGCCTGCAAAGAGCTGTTAGCCATCTGCTTCTGCAGTTTAGCCAGAAGTTCGCGATTCTGCTGCATACGGGTAGCGATGAACTGTACATCCTCCTTAAGCTGCTGTCTCTTGCTGGCACCCTCGCTGTTCTTCAGAATAGTTACTCTGTGTTCAGCCTCACTAATCTGGTTCAAACCATCCTGGATTTCATTCAATGTACCCATCATATCGTTAATTTCGCTATCTTTCTGAGCGATGATACTATTCAGCGAATCATTCTGCTGATTTGCCAAATCCTGGGTGTTGTTCTTGCCGTTGTTACAACTGGTCAAGCAAAAAGCAGCTAAACATGCCGCAAATAATAGCTTTTTCATAATCATTTTTCCTTTTTAATGTTTGATTTAAAAAATTATCTTTTCGCGTAAAACGCGTCGCTTCCTATACTTTATTCATTACTGTCTTCATCCCTGCGAGCCCCGTTTTTCTTCTGCCGGCGCTCTTCACGCTTCTTTTCCTTCATCTCTTCCTTGAGCTGTTTGGGATCTTTTCCTGCCAATACGATGACAAATTCGCCTCTTGGTTCTGTCTCCTCAAAATGAGCGATAACCTCAGCAAGCGTACCCCTCACACTCTCCTCGTGGAGTTTGGATATTTCACGACAACAGCTCACCTGTCTGTCATCCCCGAAAACCTCGGCAAACTGCTGCAAGGTTTTCACCACACGATAAGGCGACTCATAGAAAATCATGGTGCGTACCTCATCCTTCAATGATTCAAGATAGGTCTGTCTGCCCTTTTTCTGCGGAATGAATCCTTCGAAACAGAAACGGTCGCATGGCAAGCCCGATGAAACGATGGCAGGAATGCATGCCGTAGGTCCAGGCAAAGTCTGCACCGTAATGCCTGCCTTGGCAGCCTCGCGGGCGAGATAAAAGCCAGGATCGCTGATACCCGGTGTTCCGGCATCGCTGATCAAGGCGATGGTTTCGCCACCCTTCAGTCGCTCTACGATGGCAGAAGATGTGCCATGTTCGTTAAACTTGTGGTGAGCCACTAATCGATTTTTAATATCGAAATGCTTCAGCAGGACACTCGATGTTCGAGTGTCCTCAGCGAGTACCAAATCCGCTTCTTTCAGTATGCGAATGGCTCGCATTGTCATGTCCTCCATGTTACCAACTGGAGTCGGAACGATGTATAATGTGCCCATACTGACCGCAAATGTAGTTAATTAATCTTTCATAGCAAAAAAAAAACGCGTTTCTTTGCATTTTTTAAAACCTTATTATTAATTTTGCCCCCGAAATGACAGAAAATCTAATTGGGGAGGCACACCGTCCCGGAAGAATTGAAGTGGTGTGCGGATCGATGTTCTCTGGAAAAACAGAGGAATTGATCCGAAGAATGAAGCGTGCGAAGTTCGCCAAGCAGAAGGTGGAAATCTTTAAACCTGCGCTTGACACTCGTTACTCCGAGGAAAATGTAGTGAGCCATGACCAGAACTCTATCCGGTCTACTCCTATTGAGTCCTCTGGATCGATACTGCTATTGGCTTCTGATATCGACGTGGTGGGTATCGATGAAGCCCAGTTCCTGGACAATGGCCTCGTGGAGGTATGCAACGAACTTGCCAACCGTGGCGTGAGAGTGATCGTGGCTGGACTGGATATGGACTACAAGGGAGTTCCCTTCGGTCCGATTCCTGCCCTCTGTGCCATCGCCGACGAGGTGACCAAGGTTCATGCCATCTGCGTGAAGTGCGGTTCGGTTGCCTACGTGAGTCACCGGTTGGTCAATAACGACAAGCGGGTGCTCCTGGGCGAGAAAGATGAATACGAGCCACTCTGCAGAGAATGCTACCAGAAGGCTATTCTTAATGAAAAATCATAACAAAAGGATTAGATATGGGAAAGGAGATTACATTTGACAAATTTATAAGATGGGCGGGGGTTACCCTCATCGTTCTGGCAGTGCTCTTCATGACCAACTATCTGAGCAGTGTGCTGCTGCCATTCTTCATTGCGTGGTTTTTCGCTTACCTGCTCTATCCGGTCGTGAAGTTTATCGAAAACAAACTCCACGTGAAAGTACGTGCGCTGTCTATCCTCATCGCTATGGGAACGGCCATCGCTGTTATAGGAGGCGTGCTGTGGCTCATCATCCCACCGATGATTGACCAGTTTGACAAACTCGGTGAGGTATTGACACGATGGCTGCATCAGACAACTCATACCAACAACCTGACGGCGCTGATCAAAGACTGGCTGCAGGCTAATCAGGAGCAAATAGAGCATTTCCTGAAAAGCAAGGATTTCAGCGATGCCATCAAGACCACCATGCCTAAGGTCTTCTCGGTAGTCAGCCAGACGGCAACGGTACTGATGAGTATCGTGGCATCGATGATTACCTTATTATATATGTTCTTCATCCTGCTCGATTATGAGACGCTGACAGCCAACTGGGTGAGAATCTTCCCGAAGAAGAACCGCCCGTTCTGGAGTGCGCTGATGAAGGATGTGGAGCGAGAGCTCAACAATTATATACGTGGTCAGGGACTGGTAGCACTCTGCATGGGCATCATGTTCTGCATTGGTTTTACCATCATCGGTTTCCCGATGGCGATAGGTCTGGGCATTCTCATCGGCATCATGGACCTGGTTCCATACCTCCATACCTTCGCCCTCATCCCTACGGCATTCCTTGCCATGCTGAAGGCAGCCGACACAGGTCAGAACTTCTGGCTGGTATTCGGTCTGGCTGTTCTGGTGTTCTGTGTGGTGCAGGTCATCACCGACATGGTAGTTACCCCGAAGATCATGGGTAAGGCGATGGGATTGAACCCAGCCATTCTCCTCTTGAGTCTCTCGGTTTGGGGTGCACTTCTGGGTTTCCTGGGCTTGATTGTAGCCCTTCCGCTCACAACGCTCCTCATTGCCTACTGGCAGCGATATGTGACGAAAGAAAAGCCGCAATATCATGAAGAAATGGGCGAAAATGTCCCGATTTCGGATAAAAATTAAGAAAATCAGTAAAAATATGGCAAAATATTTGGTTATTTCAGATTTTTGCCGTACCTTTGCACTCGCTTTTGAAACATAAAGCAGAAGATTGACTCGCTAGCTCAGCTGGTAGAGCACAACACTTTTAATGTTGGGGTCATGGGTTCGAGCCCCATGCGAGTCACAGATCTTCAAGAAAAAGGCTTTCCATTACGGAAAGCCTTTTTTCGTTTCTTCATCGATTATCTCCGTTTCTTCATCGATTATCTTCATCGGATTACGCAGAGTTAATGGAAAACGACCTGTGCGGTCGAGGTGGCTGAAGCCACATATTATTAAGGTCACGCAGATTTCGCAGATGACGCAGATTTTTTCTTTGCTCTTTTATGTCCAATACAAAAAACGCATAGTAATGAAATCTGCGTCATCTGCGAAATCTGCGTGACCCTATCACCCTCGGGTGGTGCAAAACTTGCGAGATTCCTTTTTAAAACATTTCAGCCTTAGCCTCTACCCTCTTCTCTACATCATCCGGAAGCTGAGGGAAGAAATCGTAGCCGGTGATACGCTCCACTTCATCTACTGAGTTCACGAATTCCGTCTTCTTCCTGCCTTTCTGCGACTGGTTACGGCAGATAAAGCCGATGGCTTGCGGATTCTTGCCCGTATGAAGAACCACCTTGAAGAAGGCATCAGGCACTACCACCTTGTTCTTACCCAACTTGCGATGCTCCTTATTCAGAAATATCGGTCCGCAGACAATATAAACCTTGCCATACTGCTTCGCCCAGTTGCGGCACTGCTGCTCTATCGTGTTCCATACGCCCGCATTCAGACTGTGGTTCTGCGGACACATATTGGTCATCAGGAAACATTCATCCATCGCCTGCCGACTCCATTTGTTATCACCAGCCGGACACATGTGTCCCCTGTCCAATCCACTGTTGTAATAATCAGCCAAAGTACCCACCGGTGCCGGCATATCCTCATCATCAGCAAACTTACCTCGCGGCAACTTACCAGATGCATGCTCCCCCGTCAGCACCCAGGCTACCCAGTTAGGCTGTCGCGTATCATGATTATAAGATACGGTATAAGCCAACCGATGCCTGATGGTCTCCGATACCTTTACCTTAGATACCGGAATCTCCAGCCCCTGTGCCTCCAGATTCGCACTCTCTTCAGCAGTTTCCTGCTTATTCTCTGCAGCCGGTTCATCACCCGCAGCATCAGAAGCCTCCTGCTTATTCTCCTTTACAACAAGCGCCTTATCTTCTGTTGCCAACGAAGAAACCTTCGGCAAAACAGAAAACGCCACTACTGCGGCAACCGCCAACAGCCAAATCTTAAATGTACCAACTTTCTTTTTCATATCAGATTCATCATTATTTCATTTCCAATGAGACTAAAAGTCTACACTATTTATTCCGCTTTTCAGGTGAAGAACCACCAAAAGCTCCACAAAAGTAGCATTTTTAAGCGAAAAAGAGAAAGAAAATCATAAAATTCTTGCGTAATTCAAAATAAAACACTAACTTTGCACCGCTATGTGGAACAAACCTAGACTTAAACAGTAAAAAGCTCAAGCAACTAAGAACTGCAAGTCAAAGGTTACGATACATTGGCAAAAGTGCTATATGAAATGGAAAATCGAAGAACATTAACAGAGATTAACTAAAAGTAATGCAAGTTTCCCGCCTTTTCTTGTTTTATACAAGGACTGAAGAGCCTCGAGCAACCATATCGGGGTGGATTTAGGCTGAGAAATATGAGAAAATAAGAATCAAAACATAATAGCAAAATGAAAAAAATCAAATTATTCTCAATGGTAGCTGCCTTCGTTGCAGCTTTCGCATTCACTTCTTGTAACACAGGCGATGATAACAACAGCTATGCCCCACTTACTAAGGAGCAGCAACTGTCTTATCAGAAAGCAATGGCTATGGGTTCGTATAACAACATGAAGTTGATATTCGACCATAAGAATGCAGCCGATACAAGTATCAAGACCGACTCTGTAGATACCTATTGTAATGTCAGCATGTATGGCGACAGTATCATCCGCGTAGCAAACTTTCCTGTAGCAAAAATCGCAGAGCATATCTACAATAATAAAGCTCTCGCTGATGCGCTTGCAAAGGAAAGCCCAAGAGACATCACATGTAAATTTGCTGTTTATCCAAACAGTACTGATAAAATAGCATATTTCGTGGCTTCTTCTACTGATATTGCATTGGACCTCACTTATGATGAAGGAAAAGGTGCAAAAACTCACGAGGTCGTTTTAAGATTTACACCATCTCGTTATGGCGTTTGTCTGCTCACTACCAAAGAGATGGCATTTGCATTTTATCTCTACCAAATCTATGTAGACGGCAAGCCTACAGATTACCTCCAGAGCACAACAACTTCTCTGAAGCGTGTTGAATTCATCTGTCAGCCAGCATGGAAAAAGAAGTAAGAAACTTACACTTACAAATATATATATGTTAATACTCTCTTAAAAATTAAACAAAAAAAAGAAAACTATTAGAGGCGCAGTCTTCGTGAGAAGGTTGCGCCTTGTTGCATTTATACAAAGAACGCTTTTATTACTCATGAAAGTTCAGTTGAAAATCTTGCGAAACACTTTATCATTTGTTTTTTTATTAATATTTTAAGAACTTTTTTCCATTTTCTGAAATTATTATTGTAATTTTGCAAGCGCATTCATTATAATATAATGTATAGCAAAGATAGAAAACATAAGACAAGAAACGTATGGATTCATTATTTCTATTACAGTTTGCATGTTTCATATTCATGCTCATCAATGCCTTCATCGTGGCTGTCTCGCATCTGCATGTAAGATGGGAGAACAAGCGGTATGAGCGTTCACGATTGCTCATTGTTGTTGCCATGATAGGACTGGCGTTACAATATGTGATACAGATGGCTTTCGGCTTCCGTGCTGCCGACGACATTCTGGGGGCAGTCATAAATATCCTCATCTATACCCCCTGCTTCTCGCTCATCGCTATAGCCATCTATAACATCGAGACTATACGAGCCAACCGCAGGAAGATGAACCTTGTATGTGGCGGCATTTATGCAGCCATCCTCGTGGTCTTCTGGGTGGGCATCAGTCTCCATCACGGCCTGTATATCAAGGAAGGACTTTATGGTGCGCCAATTCGGGCTATAAGAACTGTACCGTGAACATGCTTACCCTCTCCCGCACACTTTCCATCCCTAAGGGTGAGTTATCAGCATACTTCGACCAGTATCTGAAAACCACATTCAGAATATGGCTCGGTGACATACGTTTCAATGCGGCAAAGAAGATGATGCAGGAATATCCAGACTATAGTAATGACATCATTTCTGCCGAATGTGGTTTCTCTGCCCGCACCTATCTGTACCGCATTTTCAAGTTAAAGGAAGGTTGTACTCCTACCGAATGGCGGGAGAAAATGGCTGAAAATCATTCGTATTGAATAAAAAAGTACTGATTTTATTCAATACGATGAATAAAATGAATAAAAAACGACAAGGGTCTATTTGCCACGATGAAAAGGTGGCGTATAGACCCCGTACTTGAACCGCTCCTTCTAGGGAGCATAAATGAAATAATAAAAATGGAATCCATTATAAAGCATTATCAGGTAGCCCATGTCGGGTTCAGTCTTTCTTATCCTGATTACTGTCAGGAGGTTATGGATACTTTGCTGGGGGCTTATCAGGCTTTTGAATGCGATGGGCATGTCGCATCTTCTGCCCGAACCTCCTTCACGCTTACCTTGTCAGAAAGCGGGGAAGAACTGAGGAAACCTGCCGGCTTCAGAGAGGAATGCAGACAGGATGAGGAGGGACAGCTCATTATCAGCGGTAGTCTGGGAGAAATACAGAAGGCGTTTCTGATGGCGATGACTGATATGAAATCCATACTGGTTACCGGTCTTGATTATCAGCATTCCAGTCTTCAGGTCCCTGCTGGCGTCTTCAGTCAGAAGTCGGCTTTCGGTGTCATCAAGGCAACTGTTGATACCTCGCTGATGCTGCTCTATGCCATGCGTTCGGCAACCGGAGATACACTCCTGTTTCATTCTTCTACCGTAGTAAAGGAGGGTAAGGCTTATCTCTTTCTGGGCAAGAGCGGAACGGGTAAGAGTACGCATTCCGGTCTGTGGCTCAAGCATATAGCAGGAACCAGACTGCTGAATGATGACAACCCGGTGGTATATGTAACGCCCGAAGGAACGCCCATGGTGAGTGGTTCGCCTTGGAGCGGAAAGACGCCTTGCTATAAGAACGAGGAATATCCGGTAGGGGGAATCGTCCAGTTGCGACAGGCACCAGAGAATAAAATCAGAAAACAGACCGTCATAGAGGCTTATGTGTCTCTCAAGTCTTCGGTTTCCGGCAAGGCGTGGGAGAAGAATATTGCTGACGGTCAGCATCAGACGATAGAGAAGATAATCGGGGGCACCCGACTTTATCAGCTCGACTGTCTGCCCGATGCCGGTGCAGCCCTCCTTTGCTGTCAGACCATCAGTCAGTAAAAACAATCATACAACAGAAAGATGAATACATCCGATTCAAAATATAAGGCAATAGCCGCGCTTGAACAATTCATCCGTGAAGGTCGTCCTGTCAAGTTTCCGGTCAAGGGCACCAGTATGCTTCCCTTTATCGTAGGGGGTAGGGATTGCGTTGAATTCTATCCGGTAGAAGGTGAGTTGAAGGTGGGCGATATCGTGATGGCAAGGGTAGAAGAAGGCTATCCGGTGGTGCATCGCGTCATCGGGATAGAGCCTGTTGCAGGAGATGCATCCCCCGCATCCTTTTCTGCAGATGATTGCCGCATCATACTCACGGGTGATGGAAATCTCGGCTTTAAGGAGCATTGCCTGCGCAAGGATGTCATTGCGAAGGCGCATGCTGTCATCTGTCCCGATGGCAGCCGCAAGAGTCTCATCTCGCAGAAAGCACTCAGAAACTGGCACAGATGGCAGAGGTTGAGGCCTGTACGTAGGGTCTTGCTTAAAATAATCAAACTCTATATCCTTTTATCATATAAAAACTAAAAAACAAAAATACAATGAAGATCAAGAACGATTTTAAACTCCGCGAGATTTGCGGTGAGTATGTGGTAACAGCCGAAGGTATGCAGGCAGTAGACTTTACCAAGTTGATCAGTCTCAATGAAACAGCTGCCTTTCTCTGGAAGGCGGCTGAGAAACAGGGCGAATTTACGGTAGCTTCGTTGGCTCAGGCATTATGCGATGAGTATGACGTAGTCATGGCTCAGGCAGAAAAAGACTGCGAGGCGATTATTGCCCAGTGGCAGAAAGAGGGACTGGTATGAGGAAGTATGCACTATGGTTTTTCCGCCAGATGTCTGCTGTCCGTGGACGTTTGCTCTTGCGCATCATTGCCGGTCTCCTGCAGGTAGCTTTAGGCTTATGGCTCGTCTGGCTGTGTCGCCGGTTCATTGATGTGGTGATCTGGCGTGGCGACGTGCTGCGCGAAACCATCGTGCTTTTTTCAGTCATCGCTCTATTGATAGCCCTTCGCCAGCTTGTATTCTATCTTTCCGGCATCACCGAGGTAATCCTTCAGAACGATATGCGTAGCCGTCTCTTTCAGTTTGTGCTTGGTAGAAAACTCTATGCTGAAAACCGGAAGGCTGCGGCTGGTGCAGAGAAACGGTCTTCGGAAATGCTTTCGGGCGATATCAGTCAGCGCCTGGAGCGAGACCTGTCTTCTGCGTCATCGGTTGTTACGGGTATATTGCCCACTATGATTGTTACCTTGGTGCAGCTTTTTGGAGCCTTCTTCCTGATGCGTTCCATCGATTCCATCCTGGCATGGAGTCTTCTTGTGCTTACGCCGGTGGTTGCAGTTTGTGCCAAGTATCTGGGTAGCCGACTCAAGAAGATGACGCTGGCGATACGCGAGGAGGAGAGCAGTATACAGATGATGATTCAGGAGACGGTAGAACATGAACTGACCATCAAGACCTTGCAGGCAGAAAACACGGTTTCCGGTCTGGTAGGCAGCATGCAGCAGCGTTTGCATCATCTGGTACGCCGTCGAATCCGCTTTACGCTGATATCTCGTCTGTTGCTTGCTTTCACCTTTAGCTATGGTTATTTCGGAGCCTTTGTCTATGGCGCCATCCAACTCAAGAATGGGTTGATAACCTTTGGTGTGATGACCGCCTTCCTGCAGTTGGTAGGACAGATACAGAGTCCTATCATGTCGCTCCTGGGCATGATTCCCCAACTGATTCATGCTTCAGCGAGTGTAGACCGGTTGGTAGAAATAGAAAATACCGAACAGGAGAAGTCTCTGTCGCAGGCTGATGCTCCGATTCCTTTGCAGCATGCTTGTGGCATCCGGCTTCAGGATGTGAGCTATTCTTATCCCGATGAGCGTAAGAAGATGGTAGTCAGCCATTTCTCTTATGATTTCCGTCCCGCCACATCTGTGGCGATAGTGGGAGAAACCGGTTGTGGCAAGACCACCATCCTCCGCTTGCTGTCGAGTATCATTCAGCCCGATAGCGGAAAGATTGTATTGTATGATACCCAAGGCAAAGCGGTAGAAGGAACCGGCATGCGTTCGCATATCGTGTATATAGAGCAAGGTAATACGCTGATGAGCGGAACCATACGTGATAATCTTCTTCTTGCCAATCCCGGGGCTACAGATGAGCAGCTTACCGAAGCCCTTCATGTAGCCTGTGCCGATTTCGTGTTCAGTTTGCCGGCAGGTATGGATACGAAGATAGGAGAGCATGCCACCCGTTTGAGTGGCGGTCAGGCGCAGCGCATTGCCATAGCCCGCAGTCTTTTGCGCGAAGGTAACATTCTGCTGCTGGATGAAATCAGTTCATCGCTGGATGCCGAAACAGAGAAGATACTTTTCGACCGCCTCTTTGCTGCTTATGCCAATAAGACCATCATCTGTGTAACGCATCGGAAGGAAGTGGCAGACAGATGCCAGGAGCAGATACGGGTGGACAAGGAAAAGACTTTACATTCGAAGCTTTCTGAAAAACTCCGGAAAGAGAAGTGAGAGAAGCTGGAAGACTGGTACGCCGGCGGGGGATACACGCTACTTCACTTCATGCCTAAACTCCACCTTCCGCCTCAGGCTTGCCGAGGTACGTTTTGTGGCTTCTCTGCCCGCACCTATCTGTACCGCATTTTCAAATTAAAGGAAGGTTGTACTCCTGCCGAATGGCGGGAGGAAATGGCTGAAAATGTAGCCGCAGAGGATAAAAAGCAGGATTAACCATTTTTCGACAAATACCAGGAAAACGCATCACTGAAGGGAACAAATCGTTAAAAAAGGGTGTCTACTTGCTAGGAAGTAGACACATTGACAGGGGAAGTAGACACCTTTTTTGAAAGAAAAACACTATATTTGCACCATGAAGGAAATATTAGAAACCATGCCAAGGATAGAATTAGCCCTGATCATCATCGGGGTGTTTGCACTCATGTTAGGTATCATCTTCGTATATGCCATGATACATGAGTACAGGATGTATCTTGAGGAACATCGGAAGGCTCGCATCACCTTTCGTGATTTCTTCAAACAGGAACAGTTTTATATCTTTCTATTTCTGGTATCGATATTCATCATGTCGTTAAACCTCCTGTATTTCCTGGAGTGAGTTTCGGCAATAAGCAGACAAATATAAATAACAAATATAAAATTAAATTATGAAAAAAATTACCAATCAACTCAATGAGTCGCATGTCGACCGTATGAACTATGGGGGAGGTAAGTTCCTAAAATTCGCCCTATTCCCATTGATGTTGTTCATGTTGTTGCTTCTGCCTACACGTATGGTGGCGCAGACAGAAGTAGAATACGACAACACAATAACGTTTACAGCCTTAAAGGGTTACCCTCAGGGGATGTCTGAAGCAGAAAATTTCAAGAAACTCTTTGATGGCAAAAAGACAGAAGGTAATTCCAGCAAGTGGTGCTGCTATTTCTATGGCGGCGCCTATGTCATCTTCGAAGCCAGCAAGGCAGGAGTGCCTGTGGGCTACACCATCACTACGGGTAATGACAATGAAGAATATAATTGTCGCAATCCGTTGTCATGGAAACTCTATGGCAACAATACAGGCAAAGATTATGCTTGGACGCTTATCGATGAGGTAAGCGATGACAAGGTGCTCAAGGATGAGAACAATACTTCGTACGACTTCAAGTGCGAATGTTCTACCTCTTATAAATATTTTAAATGGGAAATCTCGGCTATTCATAGTGGAGGCACAATGCAGGTAGGCGAGTTTGAACTCAAACTCAATACCTGTTCGCACAAAAATGCCGATGGCTCGGATGCCCTTGGTGAAGTAATCAATACCGTTGAGCCTACTTGCACAGAGCATGGCTATACCACACACAAATGCTCTATCTGTCATTTAATTGTGAAGGAATATTTGAATGATGAACTTAAGCCACACACTCTCACTCATCATGCTCTGAAAGATGCTACATGTACAGAGGCTGGTAACATAGAATACTGGCAGTGCAGTGTATGCAACAAACTCTTCAGCGATGAAGCCACAACTAAAGAGATTACGGATGCTGCTAGCCTCGTGATTCCAGCAAAAGGCCATACATTCGATAACAAAGGTACTTGTACTGTCTGTCAGTATAAGGACCCTCGCTATGATTTGTTCAATAACTTGGATGGTATAACCGGTGTTACCATTACTGACAATGGTAGTTATCCTTGGCAGATGTTGGACTTGAAAGCCGAAGGAATGGAGAATCTTGGCTTTACATTCCCTGAAGGAAGCAATGTATTGATGTCAAGTAATTATCTTGAGAAAGGTAGTTCTTCAGAAACTGTAATCAGGTTAAATGTATCTAAACCCATATTGCTAACATCTCAGGTTCTCGTTTCTTCTGAACTTAATTGTGATATAGCCATTATTACTTTAGATAACAAAGAGTCTTGGAATATTAGCGGAATAAAGCAAAAAGAGATTAAAGCATTATTATCTGTTGGCGAGCATATTTTAAAGTTGTCTTACTATAAAGACAATTCGACTAATGAAGGCGCTGACCGCGCATTCATATACGATCTGAAAACAGCAACCACTATTTCTGACTATGTATATGTAGCAGAGAGCGATGCTACGAACTCTACATTGACTTTCAAAAAAATCACTTCTGACAATTGGGGAAGTCTTGATTTAAGCCGTATGACTATAGTAAATAACGAACGGACGGTGAAAGAAATGTGCACTAATAATTATAGCAGTATCAAGAATATCATTTTCGATGAGAGTTTCAAGACATACGCTCCTACATCGTTGAAAGATTTCTTTATAGACTGCACAAATTTAGAAACAATTTCAGGCCTTGAATATTTGAATACAGCGAATGTGACGGATATGAACCATATGTTCTATGGATGCTCCGCTCTCAAATCTCTCGACCTCACTCACTTTAACACAGCGAAAGTGACGGATATGTCATATATGTTCTTTAAATGCACCGCTCTCACCTCGCTCGACCTCACTCACTTCAATACAGCGAATGTGACGAGTATGAACTCTATGTTCAGAAGATGCTCCGCTCTCGAATCTCTTGTCCTCACTAACTTCAACACAGCGAATGTGACGGATATGAACTCTATGTTCGATAGTAGCTCAGCTCTCACCTCGCTCGACCTCACTAACTTCAACACAGCGAATGTGTCGGATATGGGCTATATGTTCATGGACTGCTCCGCTCTCACAACCATCTTCGTCAGCGATAAGTTTGTTACAACAAATGTAGAATATGGATATGATATGTTCAAGGGCTGCACAAACCTCAAAGATTACAGCGATAGCATGACAGACCACAACTATGCCAACTGCGGCACGGATGGTTATTTTACTTCTGGATGTTGGTATGCCGAGTTTGACGGAGGCACAGGAACGCTTACATTCAAATGCGGCCTTTCCAAGCCTGCAGGTGCTTATGGCTTAAATGAGGGGAGAAATCTTCCTGACTGGAATAATTTAGGAACTAATGTAAAGAAGGTGGTCTTCGATGCTTCGTTTGCCAGTGCAAGACCAACAAACTGCTATGGGTGGTTCAAGGACTTCACTAACCTGACCACAATAGAAGGCTTTGAGTATCTTAATACCGAGAATGTGACGAATATGACCGGGGTATTCAATGGATGTTCCGCTCTCACCTCGCTCGACCTCACTAACTTTAACACAGCGAAAGTGACAGATATGAAACTTTTGTTCGCTAACTGTTCTGCATTGGAGTCTTTGGATCTCTCAATGTTCAATACGGAAAATGTGACATCAATGCCGAGCATGTTTAATGGTGCCACTAATCTCAAGACCCTAAACGTGTCTAATTTCAATACTGAGAAAGTCAACAATATGGGACACATGTTTGCCAATTGCCCTAACCTGACCTCGCTCGACTTGAGCAGTTTCAATACGAAAGGAGTTGAGTATGTGGACAATATATTCAAGAATTGCTCCAACTTGACCACGATTTATGCAAGTGAGAATTTTGCTTTTGGAAGTGGATTGAAAAATGGTGCAGATATGTTCCTTGGTTGTGATAAGCTCAAAGGTTTTATAGAGTATAACAAGAACACGGACAAGAACAACAGTGAATTCGCCAACTACAAGACTGGCTACTTCACAAAGCTGGTAGGCAAGAATGGTGAGGAGAAGATAGGAGCTGTAGGAGAAATTCTTACTGCGGAGAATCTCACTCTTAACGACGACAAGGACTTCGTGGCTTACGAGCCATTCGCAGCCAAGGCTGCATCTTACAACCGCACGATAAATGAAGGCACAACCTGGGCTACGCTCTGCTTGCCATTCGAGGTATCGCTCGAAAATCAGAACTTCCGTGCCTTCAAGCTTCTTTCGGCTGATGATGTAGCTGAAACTGTAGAACTCGAAGAGATAGAGACAAACATTGCAGCTGGTACTCCTGTTATCATCAAGATGAAGGATGGAGCAAAATCGCTCAGCATCTCTGAAGCCGACAAGGCAATTGCAAAAGATGTTCTGGCCTCAGAAACTGCTAATGGCAACTATCAGCTCCAGGGTATCTATACCCAAAAGGAGTTTAGCAAGGATGCTGACAACCACTGCTACATCGTGAAGGGCGACAAGCTGATGAACCCAGCCAAGCTGTTGGAGGCTACAGCAACAGAGTTTGTGGGCAGCAAGCCTTTCCGTGCTTACATGGTAGATAACTCTTCTGCTCCTGCAGCAGGTGCCAGAATGTTCAGCATCAGCATCGGCGGTAGCACCACAGCCATCAAGCAGTTGGAGTCTACAGCAGATAGCAAGGCAGAATACTACGACCTCCAGAGTCGTCGCCTCCAGAATTTGCAGAAGGGTGTAAACATCGTGAAGCGTGGTGGCAAGACAATGAAAGTTATCATCAAATAAAAAAGAACTGAGAATTATGAAAAAGAAAAAATATATCAAGCCAGTGGTTAGCGTCATGGAACTGGAAACCACAGCCATCCTCGCCAGCTCTGTTATCAAGAAAGCGGAAGAAGAGGATTACAGCGACGACAATGTGAAGAATTTCTGGGATAGTTCAACTAATAAGGGAATTTGGGCCGACTAAAAAGCCTCACCTTTAATAATAATGATACCCCATGGCACTCATGCCATGGGGTATTTTCGTTCTTACATTGTCTTTTATTGTCATTTACCCAACTTTCGCATGTAAGCTCCACACGCCCTAACAGGGCAGAAGGTGCTGTGGTATAAGTCCGTAATACTGGTTTGCAAGTCCGCTAGGCGTTAGGGAGATACGCAAGTCCGCTAGGCGTTCCTGCGGACCATAACGCCTAACGGACTTGGGAGCTGTTGATTTATGACACACCCTCTTGTGGGCCTTCAGCCCATACTTAAACCACTTGCGAAAGTTCTATTACTTATAATTAACAGGTTTGGTACACATTGCGCATCACGGGAAATGACAAGGGTCTATATGCCACGATGAACAGGTGGCGTATAGACCCTTGAATTGTGGCATGGAATGGCTATCTTTTATCTTTTAAAATACGGGAATCCAAATTTTCCCGAAACTTTTCTCCCGTTTTCTTTGCACTTTCAAAATAAAAGCTTATCTTTGCAACCAACAAGAAGTAGAACTTTAAAATGAATAAGTATGGCTTTAAAAATTAAAACTCGTGAAGAAGCAATTGCTGTATTACGAGATATGGTTAGACGTAAAAAAGAAATGGAAGCAAAGGCTCAAATAGACTTTGCTAAAGCACGAGAGGAGGCTGCAGACTGTTATGCATGCCTTTAACTTAACTCGCCTCAATTTTCATTCTCCTTATAAGGTCTGGATAGATAAAGGATCATATAAGTTCTTAACAGATTATGGTGTTCAGTATCGAATAGAATTTGTAGAAAACAATAATATTTGGGAGGATGAAAAAGCGTATGAATTCGGAATTCTCAATGAAAACAAGAAGAATTCTCCTAACGATTCTAAAGTTAAAGCAACTATACAATGTATTATAGAGGAATTCTTTCTTACGAATCCCGATATACTTCTATATCAATGTGAAACGGGTGATAGCAGACAGGCTATGCGAGCTCGCCTTTTTACCAGATGGTTTAACGAATTCGATAAACGAGATCGTTTTTGTGTCAAGGTTTCTATTCTTAGAGATGAAGAAGTTGACAATTACATAGCCATTATAGTTCAGAAGAGTAATCCTAAGTTGAATGACATTCTTCGAGATTTTGATGAGTTTATCGGTTTCTTTGATACAAAGCCCGAATAATAGTAGTAAATCTGCAATTAACTTGGTTGGCAAGGGTCTATATACCACGATGAACAGGTGGCGTATAGACCCTTGATTATATAGTGATATTCATAATCTACATCTCCGCTTTCAGCAGCTTTATCTCCCTAACGCCTAGCGGACTTGCGTATCTCCCTAACGCCTAACGGGCTTGCGTATCTCCCATACCCAAGTGGCTCAGTCAGCTTACTCAAGTGGCTCAATCAGCGAGTACAGCCGTCTGCGTAAGCGAGTACAACCGACGGAGCGACAGCGCGCCGTCATATCATGGTATGGATTAAGCGTTGCGAGCCGGGGGGCATAAAGAAAAACCGCCAGGCGTTTCTTTCTACGCCTGGCGGTCTTGATATTTCACAGAATAAGAACTTAGTCTTTCTTCCAAAGCTTGGTCATATCCTCCAGACTCTTACCCTTGGTCTCAGGAACGAGCTTCCATACAAAGATGGCAGCGAGGATACAGATAACACCATACAGGCCATAGGTAAACCAATAACCCAGGCTGTTAGCCATCGGAACGAAAGAGGTAGAAACAATCCAGTTGAAAATCCACTGGAATGCTACAGCAATCGCTACGGCAGCACCACGAATCGTATTAGGGAATACCTCGGCGATAAGTACCCAGCAGATTGGTCCCCAAGAGAACATGAATGAGGCAGAGTAAACCATGATGGATACCATGCACAACAACTGCAGATTAGGATTACCGAAGGTGATGGCTACACCGATGGCACCCAATGCCATGCCCAGAGAACCGGTAATGAGCAGAGGCTTACGTCCCAACTTCTCTACCGTAAAGATAGCTACACAGGTGAAACCGAGGTTCACGATACCATTGAATACGGTCAATACCATCGGATTGTCAAAGCCCATTGCCTCATAGATACGAGGAGCATAATAGAGCACGGCATTGATACCTACAGCCTGCTGGAATACAGAGAGCATCACACCTACGAAGATACAGAGCACACCGTAAGTAAGCAGTTTCTCCTTCTTCTCAGTAACCGTATTCTTGATGTCGTTCAAAATCTTCTTAGCCTCGTCAGCACCATTGATGCGAGCCAGAATACGCTCAGCCTTCGCATCCTGACCAACCATGGCAAGATAACGGGGAGTCTCCGGTACGAAACAGATAAGCAGAGCAAACAAGCCCGCAGGAACCATCTCAGAACCAAACATATAGCGCCATCCGGTTTCAATAGCCCAGGCAGCCTCGCCACCATTCAGAATCTGGTTCATACCATTGCCCACACTCTGGATAGCAGGAGCAATATGATCGCCAAGAATGAAGAAGTTGACGAAATAAACTACCAGCTGACCGAAGATGATGGCAAACTGGTTCCAGCTGACCAACATACCACGGATGTTGCTAGGCGCAATCTCACCGATATACATCGGGCATACAGCAGATGCCAGACCCACACCGATACCGCCAATCACACGGTAGAGGTTGAACACGATGAGAAGCGTAAGATTAGGTTCGCCCTTTGGCAACACCAAAGACTCCGGACACATAGATCCCCATGCAGAGATGAAGAACATCACACCCGCAAAGATCAGCGAACGCTTACGGCCCCAGTTAGAAGCCAGCACACCCGAAAGCGCCGAACCGATGATACAACCAATCAGGGCACTGGAAGAAGTGAATCCATGCCAGAAATCGGTATAGGTGAAATCCTCAGCACCCATGAAGAATGCCTGCAAACCCTTCTCGGCTCCCGAGATTACCGCGGTATCATAACCGAAAAGCAAGCCGCCCAAAACGGCTACCATCACAATTGAAATAAGATAGGCTCTAGAGCCTGTTTGTTTTTGTTCCATTATTTTTTAGGTCTAAAATTTAATCACTTTTCTGTAGAATAGCGTAGCATTTAACGGCTGGAAATCTTCTTTTTTCATGCCAAAAATCAATCTCCACCTAATAATATACGTTTTTTCTTTATAAATATTACGTTCAACATGCGGTTTTCCCCTATTTTTTTTGTAAATTTGCACCAAAATAAGAAGAAACATAGAATTTAGGTAATATGAACATAGCAGATTTTCTACATCAACAGGGCGATAAGCGAGGCTTTTCGTTCGAGGTTTTACCTCCGCTGAAAGGTAACGGAACAGCAGCACTCTTCCGTACCATCGATGCGCTGAGCGAATTTGGTCCTCGCTTTATCAACATCACTACGCACCATAGCGAGTATGTATACAAGGAACTGGAAAACGGTCTCCTCACTCGCCAGCGTGTACGCCGCCGACCGGGCACCGTGGCCATCGCAGGCGCTATACAGAATAAGTACGACATACCTGTCATCCCTCATATTATCTGCAGCGGTGCTACGAAGGAAGACATCGAGTACGAACTGCTCGACCTCCAGTTTCTGGGCATCAGCAACATTCTCGTTCTGCGAGGAGACAAGGCGAAAGAAGACCGGCAGTTTACACCAACCGAGAATGGTCATACCCATGCTACCGACCTCCTGAAGCAGGTGAATCAGTTTAATGACGGTTTCTTCTTTGATGGCACTCCCATCAAGCACCCGGGCGACAAGTTCTGCTGCGGTGTAGCCTGCTATCCGGAGAAGCATGAAGAGGCGCCAAACCTCGAAATGGATATGCAGCATCTCCTGGAGAAACAACAGTTGGGCGCAGCTTATGCCGTTACCCAGCTCTTCTACGACAACGAGAAGTTCTATGCGTTCGTTGAAAAGGCGCGACAGATGGGCGTAACCATCCCTATTATACCTGCCATCAAGCCTTTCGCCAAGTTGAGCCAGCTCACGGTAGTGCCGAAAACCTTCCACTGCGATATTCCAGAAGAACTCGCACAGGAAGTATTGAAATGTAAAAACGACGACGATGCCAAGCAGCTCGGTATCGAGTGGACAACCGCTCAGGTGCAAGATCTCTTCGAACATGGTTACAACAATGTTCACTTCTTCACCGTATCGGCTGTAGACAGCGTCAAGCAAATAGCAAAAATACTGTTTTAAATGCAAAGAAATGAAGTTATAGGTCAGCAAGAAGTATGGAACCGTCTCATGGAGATGGTTCAGGAGAACCGTTTGCCCCATGCGCTGATGTTCTGCGGCCCGCAGGGTTGCGGCAAACTGGCGATGGCACTGGCTTTTGCCAGCTATCTTCTGGGCGATTCACCGATGCTCAGGAAATGGGAACATCCGGACCTCCACTTCACCTTTCCTACCATCAAGACCGCCAATATGGGCAGCGACCATAAACCGGTGAGCCTCGACTTCATCAAGGAATGGAGAGAGTTGCTGCTTTCTAAAGGTCCCTATATCCAGATCAGCGACTGGATGCAGAAGATGGGCAAGAATGATGCCGACTATAACAAACAGGCTATCATCACTGCCGAAGAAACCGATGCCATCTCTCACGAACTGATGATGATGTCGAGTCAGGGCGGATACAAGATAAGTCTGATATGGCTCCCGGAACGTATGAACATCCAGAGTGCCAACAAGATACTGAAACTGCTGGAGGAGCCGCCACGCCAGACGGTATTCCTGCTGGTGAGTGAGAATCCGGAACTGCTGCTCGAAACCATCAGAAGCCGTACACAGCGCATCGACTTCAGGAAGATAGAAACTGCAGAGATGGAAAAAGCGCTGATAGAACGGAGGGCACTGGAGCCAGACATGGCACACCGCATAGCCCGTATCGCAAACGGCAACTGGAATCTCGCACTCGAAGAACTGGATGCAGGAAATGAAAACCGGCAGCATCTCGACATGTTCATCATGCTGATGCGACTGGCTTACATGCGCAAGATCGGTGACCTCAAGAAGTGGACCGATGTGATTTCAACCTTCGGAAGAGAGAAGCAGAAACGCATGCTCGACTACTTCATGCACATGCTCAGAGAAAGTTTCATGTACAACTTCCGGAATCCGGAACTGAGCTACATGACGCAGGATGAGGAGAACTTTGCCAAGAACTTTGCCCGCTTCATCAACGAGGCAAACATCATTGACATCTCCAACCTCTTCGAAGACAGCAAGCGCATGATTTCGCAAAATGCCAATGCCAAAATCGTTTTCTTCGATATGGCGCTCAAAATCATCGTCCTCCTGTTGAGAAAGTGAAGACTGGAAGCAGCACGCCCTGAAAGAGCAGAAGTTCCAGAAGCAGCACGCCCTGAAAGGGCAGAAGCTCCTAGCCCAGGGCATCGCCCTGGGTATAATGGCAGACAACAAGGCGCCCTGTAAGGGCAAAAGCTTTATGTCTTGTTTGGAGTTTTAAAGCTTTTGCCCTTACAGGGCGACAAACTAGCGCCCGTAATAACCCAGGGCGATGCCCTGGGCTAGGAGCTTCTGCCCTTTCAGGGCGTATGGGGCAAAACAGGGCGCATGGGGCAAAACTTGCGAAAGTTCTGTTCATTGTTCATTATAAATTAGACATTATAAATTGTACATTATAAATTATACATTATAAATTAGACTATCGTGGATTACAAAAATATGAAATTCAGGATGTGTAACGGCTGCGACCGTGGCCTGTGCGCTAAGGGCGTAGGAAGACAGGACAGACAGCTCAACACATACGACTGGCTTGCCGATGTACCCGGCAATGCAGAAAGTACTGACCTCGTGGAGGTACAGTTTAAGAATACCCGTAAGGGATATTACCACAATGTGAATAACCTCGACCTGAAGAAGGGCGATATAGTGGCTGTAGAGGCTAACCCTGGTCACGACATCGGTGTGGTTACGCTGACCGGAAGACTGGTAAAACTCCAGATTAAGAAGGCAAACCTCAAGTCACAGGATGATATCAAGCGTATCTACCGTATCGCCAAGCAGGTGGATCTTGACAAATGCAAGGAGGCTAAGAGCCGTGAACACGGCACCATGATTCAGAGCCGCCAGATAGCCAAAGATCTCGGACTGAAGATGAAAATAGGTGATGTAGAATATCAGGGAGACGGCAACAAGGCTATCTTCTATTACATCGCTGACGAACGTGTGGACTTCCGCCAGCTCATCAAGGTTCTTGCCGAAACCTTCCATGTACGCATTGAGATGAAGCAGATTGGTGCGCGACAGGAAGCAGGACGTATCGGTGGAACGGGGCCTTGCGGCAGAGAACTCTGCTGCGCTACCTGGATGAAGAACTTCATCAGCGTTAGCACCAATGCAGCACGCTACCAGGATATCTCACTGAATCCTCAGAAACTTGCCGGTATGTGCGCCAAACTGAAGTGCTGTCTCAACTACGAGGTAGACAACTATGTAGAGGCTAGCAGAAAGTTACCTCCTAAGGATGCCGTACTGCAGACTGCTGATGGCGATTTCCATCAGTTCAAGGTGGATATCCTGGCTGGTCTTATCACCTACTCTTCTGACAAGAACCTTGCTTCCAACCTCGAAACCATCAGCATCGAGCGTGCCAAGGCAATTATCGAAATGAACCGTCAGGGCGAGAAGCCATTGAGTCTGCTGGAAAACGGTAAGGCAAAACCTGTAGCCAAGCCAATCGACCTGCTTGCCGAAGCCGATTTGAGCCGCTTTGACAAGGCTAAGAAAAAGAAGAAGAAGAACAATAAGAACAAGGGACCTCGTCAGCAGGAGGGCGACAACAAGCCTCAGAAGAATGAGAACCGCGCGCAGAATGGCGACAACAAACCTCAGAAGAATGAAGGCAAGCCAAACAACCAGCGCCGCGACAACCGTAATCAGGGCAATCATCCTAAGGGTGACAACCGCCAGCCAAGAAACGACAGACGGCCTAACAAGGGCAACAAGCCACAGGGTGGCAACAAGCCACAAGGCAATAACGCCCCACAGGGTGATAACAAGCCACAGGGCAATAACGCCCCACAGGGTGGAAACAAGCCACAAGGCAATAATGCCCCACAAGAATAAAGAATAGGAGCTAGAAAAAGATGAAAAAGACTGTTTATTTCATCGTTTTGACAGCGATCGTTCACATTCTCTCTGCCTGCAGCGGTTCGACCGTATACGATGAGTATGCCCATACACCGATTGCAGGATGGGAGAAGAACGACACCCTATCATTCGAAGTATCACCTCTACTCGAAGCCGGGCATTACAAACAAAGCCTGGGACTTCGCATTACAGGTGCCTATCCGTTCATGGGACTTACGCTCATCGTTGAACAGACGGTTTATCACCGAAACAAAAAGATATCTGGCGAATGCAAGATAGATACGGTCAACTGCCAGCTGATTGACAAAAACGGCGCAAGTAAAGGACAGGGTATCAGCTACTATCAGTATAACTTCCCTATCAACATCTATCAGATGCATCAGGGCGATTCCATACACGTAGCCATCAGACATGATATGAAAAGAGAAATCCTCCCTGGTGTGAGCGACATCGGCATCAAGATTTCCAAGATACAATAAAAAAAAGAGGGTGTGTCATAAGCCACATCCTCTTTTTTTTAACTTCTCACTAAGTTCCTTCCCGCATCAATTCTCAAGAAGATGAAAAGAAGGATGGTGAATCCCCATAACGAACTACCACCATAACTGAAGAACGGCAACGGAATACCGATAACCGGTGTTAAACCCAGCACCATTCCCACATTAATAAATAGGTGGAAGAGGAATACCGACAACACACAATAGCCGTAGATACGCCCGAATTTATAAGGTTGCCGCTCAGCCAGATGCATCAACCGCAATATCAAAGCCAGGAAAAGCAGCAGCACGCCTGCCGAACCGAAGAAACCTTCCTCCTCGCCTACCGTACAGAAGATAAAGTCTGTATCCTGCTCTGGCACGAATTTCAGTTTGGTCTGTGTACCATTCAGGAAACCTTTTCCCAGGAGTCCGCCGGAACCAATGGCAATCTCACTCTGATGCACGTTATATCCCGCACCAGCCAAATCTTCATCCAGTCCCAGCAGCACGTTGATACGCACTCGCTGATGAGGTTCCATCACATGATTCAACACATAATCGGCAGAATAGAAGAAAGCGATACTTCCCAACGAAAAGATTGAGATGAGGAAGTAATTGCGGAACCGGGTTCTCAGACCCTGATAAACCAGGAATCCAATCATCATGGCACACAGGAAGAGCTGAATCCACACAATGTCGAACGGAATGACATAGGTAGAAAAGAGCACGAAGAGCAGCGTAATGCCTACCGAATAAGCCAGGATAATCAGCGCCTGTTTCTTATTGCCCGTATAAGAGTTCACCATACCCGCGGTAAAAATCTGCACCAGCAAAAGCACGACAAACTTACCCACAGAAGTATAGGTATCCCACATCATCACGTTTTCATACTTCACACCCACTACGAAGTAAGCCACCATCGACACTCCGGTAAAGAGAATGGCACCCGGCATTCCTTCGCGGTAAAGCATGAGGAAGAAAGAAAGATAAACCAAGGCAGATCCCGTTTCACGCTGACCAACGATGCAGAGCATCGGCAGAACGATAATGCCTACGGCTGCCATGAAATGCTTCAGGTTCTGCATACTGAAACCATAGCTTGACATAAACTTGGCTACTGCCAGAGCCGTAGCAAACTTACCAAACTCAGCCGGTTGCAGTCGGAGCGGTCCCAACACCAGCCAGGAGTGGGAGCCCTTGATGCTATGCGGATTGAATATCGTAGCAAAGAGCAAGAGTATCAGGACGCCATAGATGACATACGAGAAGGTATCGTAAAACCGGTCATCAAGCAGCAGGATTACCAATCCCAGCGCTATGGATGTGCCAATCCATATAATCTGCATGCCCGAACGGGCACCCAGACTGAATATCTCGTTGTCACCATAGTTATAGCTGGCTCCACAGACGCTCACCCATCCGAAGATGAGAAGTGCCAGATAAATACCTATCGTCCACCAGTCAAGTGAAGCAAGCACACTAGGTTGTTTATTATCGATCATAATCTATAAACTATCAACTATAAACTGTTAACTGAAAACTATCTACTGCTTAATCCGTAGGCGATTCTCCGGGCCTGCATCTCTGCAGCCCTGCGCTCAGAATCAGGAGATAACTTACCCTTCAGATACTGCTCCATCATCAGACCGCCGATAGGCACACCATAGTCAGCACCCCAACCACCATTCTCTACATACACGGCAATGGCAATCTTCGGATTGTTCATCGGAGCAAAGCCCATGAATACAGAGTGGTCGTGGCCACGGTTCTGTGCCGTACCCGTCTTGCCGCAAGCTTCGAAATCGTAGTGGCCGAGCATCTTACAGGTTCCCTTCAGTGCCGAACTTCTCATACCGGCTACCACATAGTCGTAAGCCCGTCGGGAAGCCTTGGTATAATGGCGTCGGGTATAGAGCGTATCAAGCGGTTCGCCCTTCACCTTTCTCACTACATGAGGCACATAATAGTATCCCCTGTTGGCAATGGTAGCACCCAGGTTGGCTATCTGCAACGGCGTAAGGTTAACCTCACCCTGACCGATAGAAATACTGATTACCGTCAGTCCGTTCCATGAACCATTGTAAGCCTTATCATAGAACTGTGCATTCGGAATCAGACCGCGTTTCTCGCCAGGCAAGTCGATGCCCAACTTATAGCCGAATCCCATGCTCACCATATAATCTTTCCATACGGTCATCGCATTCTGTACGCTGCCATACTTCTTACGGTTACCTATCATATAGTAAAGACCCCAACAGAAGTAACCGTTACAAGAGGTACTGATGGCATCAATCAGCGCAATAGGCGACGGGTGACCATGACAGCCTACATGCAGACCCTTATAAGAGAAACCATGATTACATGGGAATGCTGTTCCCGGTGTGATGATACCTTCTGTAAGATAAGTCAGCGCCTGGCTGGTCTTAAAGGTAGAGCCCGGAGGATACTGACCCTGAATACTACGGTTCAGGAGCGGTTTCCAAGGATTATGCGAGAGCCACTTGTGCATCTTGCCGCGGTTTCTACCCACCAGACGTCTTGGATCGTAAGAAGGAGAAGAAACCATAGCCAGCACATCACCCGTTCTAGGGTCGATGGCAACGATACTGCCGATTTTACCCTGCAGCAGACGTTCGCCCAAGGCTTGCAACTTGACATCCAATCCCAGCGTCAGGTCCTTTCCTGCCACAGGTTTCTGGTCGAGTTTACCATTCTGATAGCTACCCTGAATTCTGCCGTGAGCATCTCTCAGCATAATCTTCACACCCTTCTCACCACGCAGCTGCTTCTCATAAAACTTCTCTATACCCAGTTTTCCGATATAGTCGCCAGCCTGATAGTAGTCATCGTCTTCAATATCGCTTTGCGAAACCTCACCCACATCACCCAGCACATGGGCTGCATAAGGGTAGGTATATTCTCTGACGGTACGTTTCTGGACATAGAAACCGGGGAACCGGAACATCTTCTCCTGGAACACACTGAAATCCCGGTCGCTCAGCTGTCCCATAAAAAGCTGCTGGGTATAGCGCGAATAGCCCGGGTTTTTAGAGCGGTCCTTGATATCGTTCATCCGCTTGATAAAAAACTCTTTCGTAATACCCAGCGAATTACAGAAATCCATCGTATCAAGCCTGCCGCTCTCCTCGTTCATGACCACCATCAGATCGTAAGACGGCTGATTATACACCAGCAGCTTACCATTACGATCGTAAATGGCACCACGGGCGGGAAACTCAATATGCTTCAAGAAGGCATTACTGTCGGCATTCTTCTTGTAGTCGTCGCTCATAATCTGAAGCGTAAACAGACGAATCATGTAAATGACCACAATAGCTATGGCCACTCCACTGATAACGAATCTACGTTTTTCAAGATTGTAATCCAACATACCTTATTATATATAGCAAACTAAAAATCGTGTTCTATTCTCTCTCATCATTTATCAGGAATCTTACTTCCTGAAACATTCTGTCGCCATCACCAATATATAAGTGATAACCGTACTTCCGCCTATACATTCCAACCAGTGAACCCAATTAAAGAAATTGAATGTTTCGAGTGTAAAGAACAATAGATTATAAACGAGAATGATGAAGAATACGTACCAGCAATATGCACCTACGCCGATAGAACGCATGGACGGTTCCAGATCGTCGGCGCTGTCACGCGGTACGAAAAGTTCAAACAAATAAGGTTGTAGCAGTCCTACGGCAGTCATCGAAGCTGCTGCAACACCTGGCGTATTGGCAAATACGTCCACACAAAGCCCCATCATAAAGCACCACAATAACACCGCCCATTTAGGATGGTTGCGGCGGAAATGCAGTACCATAATGATATACAGCAAGGGGGTGGCACAATTGAATAGATGAATATGATTAAACACCAATCCCTGTACCAGCACGAGCACCACAAAGGTAGCTAGTCTTTTCACTAAATCTATACTCATTGCTTTTTATATCCTCTTACTATACGTCATTATTGATTATTGTCTCCATTTGTTTCGATGCTATCCTGTGCTGCACGCATAATCTCCAACCGCTCTTTCATGGCGGCATCATCAATTACACATACATCACGCAGACGGGCAAAATCGGTAGAGAGGCGAAGTTGTACGCGATACGACAGGCCATCGGCGGAGTTGAACACGTGCAATATCCTGCCTACTCTCACTCCAGGAGGGAATACAGCAGAATAGCCACTCGTTACCACATAGTCACCCAATTTAAAGTGAGCATGACGTGGCACCTCTTCCAGATAGGCAAGGTCAGACACACCACCCTTCCAGCGCAGATAGCCAAAATAGCCTCTATTCTGAATCATACAACTGATGTTCGACTTCGTGTTCAATACCGGAATCACGATAGCGTAATGTTCTGCCACCAGATACACGATACCCACAACACCCGTACCGCTGATTACACCCATATCCTTGTGGATGCCATCTGCGCTACCCTTGTCAATTGTCATCAGGTTGCCGGGTTTATCGATACTATTCGCCACCACCTTAGCCGGAATCAGACGATAGTTTCTCAGCAATGCAAACTGATCACGATGGTAGATGCTGCTATCCTTGGTCACGCACACGAGACTGTCGGAAAGTTTCTGCACCTCCTGTTCGAGATACGCATTGCGCTGTGTCAGTTCCTGGTTCACCTTGGTAAGTGAGAAGAATGTTTCTACATTCGCATCCCATTCATACAACTTACCCGTTACGGCATTAGCCGAGGAGAACCAGGCACTGCCCTGATAGCTGTTATACTGAAACAACAGCACCATACTCACCACCTCAAGAATCAGGAAGACAAACCAATGGTTGTATTTCGCTAAAAACTCTAAAAGGTTGCGCATACTTTATTCTTACTATTAGAATAAGTTCTGATTATCTCATCAAGAATGAGAAACGGTCTACATTCTTCAACGCAATACCAGCACCCTTGGCAACACTGTGCAATGGATCTTCTGCGATGTGGAATGGGATATTGATCTTATCCTGCAAACGCTTGTCGAGACCGCGGAGCAAAGCACCACCACCAGAGAGCCAGATACCATTCTTCACGATATCAGCATAAAGCTCAGGAGGTGTGTTCTCTAATGCTGAGAGTACAGCGTTCTCAATCTTTGCCACTGTCTTATCCAAGCAGTGAGCAATCTCCTGGTAGCATACAGGCACCTCCATAGGCAACGCTGTAATACGGTTAGGACCATGTACGATGAAGTCCTCTGGAGCCTCATCACCAAGATCAGTCAGAGCTGAACCCACGTGAATCTTGATACGCTCAGCCATACGCTCAGAAACCTTCACGTTGTGCTGACGGCTCATATATTCCTGGATATCGGCAGTAAGGTCGTCACCTGCTGTACGGATTGAGTTGTTCGATACGATACCACCCAATGAGATGACAGCGATTTCGGTAGAACCACCACCTATATCAACAATCATATTACCCTCTGGAGCCTCAACATCGATACCGATACCGATAGCGGCAGCCATTGGCTCAAAAATCAAATATACATCACGTCCGTCTGCATGCTCGGCAGAGTCGCGCACAGCACGAAGCTCAACCTCGGTAGAACCTGAAGGTACACCGATAACCATACGGAGTGAAGGAGAGAAGAGACGGCTACCTGTATGAACCATCTTAATCAATCCACGCATCATCTGCTCACAGGCAGTAAAGTCGGCAATCACGCCATCACGCAATGGTCGGATAGTACGGATATTATCATGAGTCTTCTCGTACATCATCTTAGCCTTCTCGCCCACAGCAATCATCTTGTCGGTACGGCGGTCAAGGGCTACAACAGAAGGTTCATCCACTACAATCTTATCATCACTGATAATGATGGTATTGGCTGTACCCAAGTCCATTGCGATTTCCTGAATAAATGAAAAAAATCCCATTTTGTTTCTAAAATCTATATTATTAAGCTTAAAATTTTCTTTTTTATTTAAGGAGTTAAGGAGTTAAAGGAGCATAGAAGCCACGGCAACAGTCTGTCCATATACCGGGGATTGAATCCCCCCATAGACACTTGTCCTTACTTCTTCCACTTCTTAACTCCTTAACTACTTTATTTTTCAGAGAGTTTACTTAGCAAACCATGCATGGATTGCAGTATCGTAGTGAGAACTTACACCGAATGCACGCTCTGCAAACATCTTGCGGTCTTCGATATCAGTCTCAGCACCCTTCTTCTTCAAGATATCGAGCAATACGCTGTATTCAGCCTTGCTAGGAACGATAACCACATCCTTGAAGTTTTTGGCACCTGCACGAATCAAAGAGATACCGCCAATATCGATTTTCTCGATAATATCAGCATCGCTAGCACCGCTAGCTACAGTCTGCTCAAAAGGATACAGGTCTACGATGACGAGATCGATTGAAGGGATTTCGTATTCCTTCATCTGTTCCTGGTCACCCTCGTTGTCACGGCGAGCCAAGATACCTCCAAATATTTTAGGATGAAGTGTCTTTACGCGACCACCCAAGATAGATGGATAGGTAGTGACCTCCTCAACTTTCTCGCATTCATAACCCAAAGATTCGATAAACTTCTGGGTACCACCAGTACTCAGGAACTTTACACCCTCTTCATTCAACTTGGCGAGCAATTCGTCCAAGCCATCCTTGTGGAAGACAGACACCAACGCTGTCTTGATTTTCTTTGTTTCAGCCATTGAACTTATAAATTATAATTTATGATGGTGCAAAGGTACGAAGATTATTTTGATTACACAACATTTCCCCTCATAAAATAGCATTATTTAAAGGATATTTAAAAGATAATTGAGAGAAATCAAGAAATAAGCAACTCAAGTTTCGCAAGTAAGCCCCACACGCCCTGAAAGGAGCCTGGGTCTTCAGCCCGTACTCAAACCACCTTCTTCTGTCATTCTGTCCGGAAATATCTCTTAATTCTATTTTTTATCTACCAAAAACAAGACAAAATGTCAGTAAATCACTGATTTTCAACGAATAGGCATAAGTTTCGCTAAAGGATGGGAGGAACGCACCGGGAGGTTTCCGAAGAGGAGATTCCGGGGCTAATCCAAATAACAGAAATATGAATATATAATATTAGAAAGGAGATATAAATATGACATTCGACAAATTTACAATCAAGGCGCAGGAGGCGGTACAGGAAGCCGTAAACATTGCGCAGCGAAATGGTCAGCAAACCATCGAACCGGTGCATCTGCTTAGCGGTATCCTTGAAAAGGCTACCGATGTGACCAACTACATCTTCCAGAAGTTGGGCATGAACGGACAGCAAATCGCCATGCTCTTGCGTCAGGAGATGCAACATCTGCCTCGTGTGCAGGGTGGCGGTCAGCCGTACCTCAGCAACGAGAGTAACCAGATACTGATGAATGCCGAAGATACCGCCAAGAAAATGGGCGACGAGTTCGTTAGCGTAGAGCCTATCCTGTTGGCTATCGTTCAGGGCAACTCTACTGCTGCACGTATTCTGAAGGATGCTGGTGCAAATGCTAAAGATATGCTCGCTGCCATTCAGGCACTGAGACAGGGACAGAACGTAAAATCACAAAGCGCTGATGACAACTATCAGAGCTTGGAGAAATATGCGAAAAACCTTGTAGAACAGGCAAGAAGTGGCAAGCTGGACCCAGTTATCGGACGTGATGAGGAAATAAGAAGAGTACTCCAGATTCTGTCACGAAGAACCAAGAACAACCCTATTCTGATAGGTGAGCCTGGTACAGGTAAGACTGCCATCGTAGAAGGTCTTGCCGAGCGTATCGTACGTGGCGATGTACCAGAAAACCTGAAGAACAAGCAGCTCTATTCTCTCGATATGGGTGCGCTGGTAGCCGGTGCTAAATACAAGGGAGAATTTGAGGAGCGTCTGAAGAGCGTCATCAAAGAGGTAACCAACGCCAACGGCCAGATTATCCTCTTCATCGATGAGATTCATACCCTGGTAGGTGCTGGTGGAGGCGAAGGTGCCATGGATGCAGCCAACATTCTGAAACCTGCGTTGGCTCGTGGTGAACTGAGAGCCATCGGTGCTACTACCCTCAACGAGTATCAGAAGTACTTCGAGAAGGATAAGGCTCTGGAGCGCCGTTTCCAGACCGTCATGGTTAATGAACCTGACGAGGTAGATGCCATCAGCATACTCCGTGGTATCAAGGAGCGCTACGAGAACCATCATAAGGTACGTATTCAGGATGATGCCTGTATCGCAGCCGTCAAGTTATCAGAGAGATACATCTCTGATAGATTCCTCCCTGATAAGGCTATCGACCTGATGGATGAGGCAGCAGCCAAACTGAGAATGGAGCGTGACTCTGTACCAGAAGAACTGGATGAGATTACCCGCCACTTGAAGCAGTTGGAGATTGAGCGTGAAGCAATCAAGCGCGAGAATGACCAACCTAAGATTCAGCAGTTGGATAAGGAAATTGCTGAACTGAAGGATCAGGAACATGACTTCCGTGCTAAATGGGAAGGCGAAAAAGCACTCGTCAACAAGATTCAGCAGGATAAGCAGGAGATAGAAAACCTGAAGTTTGAGGCTGAACGCATGGAGCGCGAAGGCAATTACGAGCGTGTGGCTGAAATCCGCTATTCTAAACTGAAGGCGCTCGAGGATGACATCAAGAAGATTCAGGAGCAGCTGAAGAGTACACAGGGTGGCGCAGCGATGGTCAGAGAGGAAGTTACTGCTGATGATATCGCTGAAGTTGTAAGCCGATGGACCGGAATACCAGTAAGCCGTATGATGCAGAGCGAGCGTGAGAAACTGCTCCATCTAGAGGAAGAACTCCACAAGAGAGTCATCGGACAGGACGAGGCTATCACCGCTGTAA